>OJQF01000598.1_pt1 | contig 18389 bp, 18 predicted proteins | sample 1598681 | NCBI WGS metagenome assembly OJQF01 (sample SAMN03922506, study PRJEB24848) | human gut metagenome | isolation source: stool sample | host: Homo sapiens | place: Germany | collected 2011-11 | reverse complement strand
GCGCTGCATGTCCGCGAGATTTTTCAGCAGCCGCTCCCGGTCGATGAGCAGGGACGGCGTATCGAGCTGATCGAGCTTCATGATGGTTCCCTCCCGGTGATCTGTAATTTTTTCTTCTTGTATAAAAAATTATATGCGCAGCTTTTTCGTTTGTCAAGAGGAATTTATAAAAAATTATACGGTGTGGATAAATTCTTCTTTCCATTTGCAGATTGAATAGGCAGACCGCGTAATTTTTGTGAAAACTTACAATTTTAACAAACGAGTGCATTTTTTCTTGCATTCTTTTGATGATTATGCTATCCTAACATCAGAAAATCACAAGAGGATACCTGCCCGGAGTGTTGAGCATGGGGACAAGCGGACTAATCGTGCCGTCTGTTTTGCATGCTCTTTTTCATTTTTTCAGAAGTCAGATATTGGATAGGAAACAGGATTCCCGGAAGAAAGGCGGATCAGATTGGAACAACGACTCTATGAAGCCCTGCAGTCGAACCCCATCATTGCCGCGGTCCGCGACGACGAGGGGCTGGAGGCCTGTCTGCAGGCAGACGTGCAGACCGTCTTCGTGCTCTACGGCGATATCTGCGGCATCGCCGGGATCGTCCGGCGGATCAAGGACGCGGGAAAAATCGCCATCGTCCACGCGGATCTGATCACGGGCCTTGCCGCGAAGGAGATCTCCGTCGATTTTCTGCACAGCACCACGCTGGCCGACGGGATCATCTCGACCCGCACCAACATGATCCAGCGGGCGAAGGAGCTGCAGATGATCGCCATTCTGCGGGTGTTTCTGATCGACTCCATGGCGTTCGACGCGGCGCTGGGCGCGCGGAATCTGAAGCCGGACGCCATCGACATCCTGCCCGGGCTGATGCCATCGATGATCCGGAAGGTCCGGCAGATGACGGGCATCCCGGTATTGACGGGCGGGCTCATTACAGAAAAACGGGAGGTCATGCAGGCGCTCGAGGCCGGTGCGCTGGCCATTTCCAGCACTGCGCCGGACGTCTGGCAGATGTAAGGAGGATGCGCGATGTGCAGCGATACCAAGGAAAAGATCGCAGAAGCCGTCGAACAGATGATGCTGACGAAGCCGGTCAGCAAGATCACCGTCCAGAGCGTCATGGAACAGGCGCGGATGAAGCGCCAGACCTTTTACTATCACTATCAGGACATTTACAGCGTACTGGAATGGATCGTGGTGCGCGAGATCTGTACGCCGCTGCGGTATGACGAGAGCGTCAGCGCGGAGGACTGGTGCATGCAGGCGCTGACACTGCTGCGGGCCAGACAGCCGCTGCTGCGCAGGATCTCCCCTGCCCTCGGCCGCGAAAAGCTCTATCAGCTCACCGCCGGGATCCTCCGGCCGCAGCTGGCGCGCTTTCTTCCCCCGCCCGACACGCAGGACGCCGGGACGTACCGGCTCGCGCTGGATATGCTCTGCTACGCCGCGTTCTGCACGCTCGACAGTCTTGTCGTCAGCCGGACGCCGCTCAACGTCGAGACGTGCGCGCGGAACATGCGCGCGCTGTTCGTGACGATGCGGCAGGCGTCATGAATTTTACGGAAGCGCTTCTATTTTCCGGTTTTACGCATACGATGTTATGTGCATATCCGCTATAAATCAATCGATAGAATTTTATTTTTTGGTGATTTTGACATTTCCCCAAGCTTGTCTAAAGACACCGGGCGGTTTTTCCGCTATACTGTTTTTTGAAGATACCACCATGGAGTGATCATAAAATTTGCAAGAAAGATAAGGAGGACGTATTCATGGCAAAATACATCATGGCCCTGGACGCCGGCACGACTTCCAACCGCTGCATTCTCTTCAATGAGAGCGGCGAAATGTGCAGCGTCTCGCAGCGCGAATTCCCCCAATACTTTCCGAAACCCGGCTGGGTCGAGCACGACGCAAATGAGATCTGGGCCACGCAGCTAGGTGTCGCTGTCGAGGCCATGCAGAAGATCGGCGCGACTGCCGCTGACATCGCCGCCATCGGCATCACCAACCAGCGCGAGACCGCGATCGTCTGGGATAAGGTCACCGGTGAGCCCATCCACCACGCCATCGTCTGGCAGTGCCGCCGGACGAGCGAATACTGCGACTCGCTCAAGGCCAAGGGCCTGACCGATTCCTTCCGCGCCAAGACCGGCCTCGTCATCGACGCCTATTTCTCCGGCACGAAGGTCCACTGGCTGCTCGAAAACGTCCCCGGCGCGCGTGAGCGTGCGGAGCGCGGCGAGCTGCTGTTCGGCACGGTCGAGACGTGGCTCATCTGGAAGCTGACGGGCGGCAAGGTCCACGTGACCGACTACTCCAACGCCTCGCGTACCATGCTCTTCAACATCAACACCCTGCAGTGGGACGACGACATCCTCAAGGAGCTCGATATCCCCCGCTGCATGCTCCCGACTCCGATGCCCTCGAGCTGCATCTACGGCGAGACCGATCCGTCGCTGCTCGGCGGCCCGATCAAGATCGCGGGCGCAGCCGGCGACCAGCAGTCCGCCCTCTTCGGCCAGGCCTGCTACCATCCCGGCGAGGCCAAGAACACCTACGGCACCGGCGCGTTCCTGCTGATGAACACCGGTGAGAAGCCCGTGTTCTCCAAGAACGGTCTGGTCACCACGATCGCCTGGGGCCTGAACGGCAAGGTCGAATACGCGCTCGAAGGCTCCGTCTTCGTCGCCGGCGCCGCCATCCAGTGGCTGCGCGACGAGCTGAAGATCATCGAGTCCGCGCCGGATTCGGAATACTATGCCGGCAAGGTCAAGGATACCAACGGCTGCTATGTCGTCCCGGCGTTCACGGGCCTCGGCGCGCCGCACTGGGATCAGTACGCGCGCGGCACCATCGTGGGCATCACCCGCGGCGTCAACAAGAATCACATCATCCGCGCGACGATGGAATCCCTGGCCTATCAGGTCAACGACATCCTCGTCGCCATGCAGGCGGACTCCGGCATCAAGCTGGCCGCACTGAATGTCGACGGCGGCGCTTCGGCCAACAACCTGCTGATGCAGATGCAGTCCGATATCTCCGGCGCGCCGGTCCAGCGGCCGACCTGTGTGGAGACGACCGCCATGGGCGCGGCGTATCTGGCCGGTCTTGCCGTCGGCTACTGGGCAAGCAAGGAGGATGTCGTCCACAACCGCGCGATCGACCGGGTCTTCCATCCGGAGATCACCGCCGAGGAGCGCGCAGCCAAGGTCAAGGGCTGGAACAAGGCCGTCAAGTGCGCCTACGGCTGGGCAAAGGACGAATAAGACACGTTTTCATAACTCAAAAGGAGAATCCACGCAGAAAAGGAAGTATAAAGGCAGCAAAATCGAATATTGATGTATGACAGGGAGGAAAATTCATGTTCTTAAAGTACTTATGTGAGTTCCTTGGCACAATGATGCTGATCCTTCTCGGCGACGGCGTCGTTGCAAACGTGACCCTCAACAAGTCCGGCATGAAGGGCGCAGGCTCCATCCAGATCACCATTGCCTGGGGCCTTGCGGTCATGGTTCCCGCGTTTATCTTCGGCGAAGCCTCCGGCGCAAGCTTCAACCCGGCGCTGACCATCGCACTGGCGGTCGGCGGCATGTTTGACTGGGCGCTGGTTCCCGGCTACGTCATCGCACAGATCCTCGGCGGTATCGTCGGCGGCATTCTGGTCTACATCCTCTTCAAAGATCATTTCGATGCAACGGAAGATCCGGGCACGAAGCTCGGCGTCTTCTCCACTGGTCCTTCCATTCCCAATACCGGCCGCAACATCGTGCAGGAAGCTATCGCGACCTTCGTGCTGGTCTTCGCCATCTGCGGTCTGAATCAGGTCCCGGAGCTGGCTGCCGGTGTCGGCAAGCTGCTGGTCTTCGGCATCATCGTGGCCATCGGCATGTCCCTCGGCGGTCTGACCGGCTATGCGCTGAACCCGGCGCGTGACCTTGGCCCGCGTATCGCGCACGCCATTCTCCCCATCAAGGGCAAGGGCTCGAGCAACTTCAAATACGGCCTGATCGTGCCGATCTTCGGGCCGATCATCGGCGGTATCGTCGCTGTCCTGCTCTACAACGTCATTCCCTGGTAAGCATATTTGAATATTCTCTGCTCTAAGTGAACGTGTCGGGCAGTCCAACCCTCCCACCGGAAGGCTTTCTTGGGCTGCCCGACATTCTTTGGCAGAAAAGGAGGAATCTTTTTGTACGACATTATCATCATCGGCGCCGGTGTGACCGGCTGCGCAGTCGCGCGGTATCTGTCGCGCTACGAGGGCCGGATGCTGGTGCTGGAAAAGGCGGAGGACGTGTGCTGCGGCACCTCCAAGGCCAACAGCGCCATCGTCCACGCGGGCTTCGACGCCGCGCACGGCAGTCTGATGGCGAAAATGAACCTCGAGGGCAATCTTATGATGCCGCAGCTGGCGAAGGATCTGGATTTTGCGTTCAAAATGAACGGCTCGCTCGTCGTCTGCATGTCCGAGGAGGATCTGCCGAAGCTGCGGGCGCTGTATGAAAACGGCGTGAAAAACGGCGTCAAGGAGCTGGAGATCGTGGACGCGAAGCGCCTGCACGAGCTGGAGCCGAACGTGTCGAAGCACGCGGTCGCCGCGCTCTGGGCCCCGACCGGCGGCATCGTCTGCCCGTTCAATCTGACGATCGCGCTGGCAGAGAATGCGTTCGACAACGGCGTGGAATTCCAGTTCAACACCGAAGTCACCGGCTTTACCTGGGAGGACGGCTTCTGGACCATCCACACGAACCACGGCGATTTTGAATCGCGGTACGTGATCAACGCGGCGGGTGTCTACGCGGACGTGCTGCACAACATGGTCTCGACGCGCAAGCTGCACATCACGCCGCGGCGCGGCGATTACTGCCTGCTGGACAAGAATACCGGCGATTTCGTCTCGCATACCATCTTCCAGCTGCCCGGCAAGCTCGGCAAGGGCGTGCTGGTCAGCCCGACGGTCCACGGCAACACCATCGTCGGCCCGACGGCCATCGACATCGACGACCGCGAGGGTACGAACACCACCGCCGAGGGTCTGAACGACCTGATCGAGAAGGCGGGCGCGACCGTCGAGCATCTGCCCATCCGCCAGACCATCACGAGCTTCGCCGGTCTGCGCGCGCATGAGGATCACCACGAATTCGTCATTGGCGAGGCCGAGGGCGCGCAGCAGTTCATCGACTGCGCGGGCATCGAATCGCCGGGCCTGACCTCCTCCCCTGCCATCGGCCTGCATGTGTCGGAGCTGATGCGGGATCTGATGGGTCTGAGAGAAAAGGCGCACTTCATCGCCACGCGCAGGGGCGTGCTCGACCCGAAGACGCTCTCCAAGGAAGACTATCAGCAGCTCATCCGCGAAAAGCCCGCCTACGGCCAGATCATCTGCCGCTGCGAGCAGGTCACGGAGGGCGAGATCCTCGACGCCATCCACCGTCCGCTCGGCGCAAAGAGCCTGGACGGTGTCAAGCGCCGCACCCGCGCGGGCATGGGCCGCTGCCAGGCGGGCTTCTGCAGCCCGCGTGTGATGGAGATCCTGGCGCGGGAGCTGCACGTGGATCAAAGCGAGATCACCAAGTGCGGCGGGCAGTCCCGGCTCATTACCGGCACGAACAAGGATTCCATCGGGGAGGTGCAGGCAAAATGAAATATGACATTGTCGTCATCGGCGGCGGCCCTGCCGGTCTGTCGGCCGCGATCGCGGCGTATGACGCCGGGTGCCGCAGCATTCTGATTTTGGAGCGCGACGTGCAGCTGGGCGGCATTCTGAACCAGTGCATCCACAACGGCTTCGGCCTGCACACCTTCGGCGAGGAGCTGACCGGGCCGGAATACGCCGCGCGGTACATCACGCAGGCGCTTGGGCGGAAGATCGAATACAAGCTCAACACCATGGTCCTCTCCATCAGCGAGGACAAGCACATCACGGCCGTCAACCGCGAGGAGGGCCTCATCGAGATCGACGCGAAGGCCATCCTCCTCACCATGGGCTGCCGTGAGCGCAGCCGCGGCGCGCTGAATATCCCCGGCTACCGCCCGGCGGGCATCTACTCGGCCGGTACGGCACAGCGGCTGGTCAATATGGAGGGCTATATGCCCGGCCGCCGGGTCGTGATCCTCGGCAGCGGCGATATCGGCCTCATCATGGCCCGCCGCATGACGCTCGAGGGCGCGAAGGTGCTGGTCGTGGCGGAGCTGCTGCCCTACTCCGGCGGTCTGAAGCGCAACATCGTGCAGTGCCTCAACGACTTTGACATTCCGCTGAAGCTCAGCCACACCGTCGTGAACATCGAGGGCAAGGAGCGCGTCTCCGGCGTGACGATCGCCGAGGTCGGTCCGGACCGCAAGCCCATCCCGGGCACGGAGATCCACTATGACTGCGACACGCTGCTGCTCTCCTGCGGCCTGATCCCGGAGAACGAGCTCTCGCGCGGCATGGGCGTGGAGATCTCCCCGGTCACGAACGGCCCTGTGGTCGACGAGAGCCTGCAGACGAGCATCCCGGGCGTCTTCGCCGCGGGCAACGTGCTGCATGTGCACGATCTGGTCGACTACGTCTCGGAGGAGGCGGCCGCCGCGGGCCGCGCCGCCGTGCGCTATCTTGCGCAGGGCGAGACCGGCGAGCGGCATGAGATCCCCATCACGTTCGAGGGCGGCATCCGCTATACCGTCCCGGCCAGCATCGACCCGAAGCTGGTGCAGGACGATCTGCTGCTGCGGTTCCGCGTGGGCGGCGTGATGAAAAAGCGCGTGGTGAAGCTGTATCTGAGCGACGAGGCTGTGGTCTCGCGCAAGCGGCCGGTCATGGCCCCGGGCGAGATGGAGGAGCTGAAGCTCACGAAGGATATGCTCGCCGCGCATCCCGGCCTCAGCCGGATCCATATCACCGTGGAGGAGGCATAACGATGGAAAAACGAGAACTAACCTGCATCGGCTGCCCTCTCGGCTGTTCGATCACCGTGACGCTGGAAAACGGCGAGATCCGCGACGTCACCGGCTACACCTGCAAGCGCGGGCATGACTATGCAAGGAAGGAAGTCACGAACCCGACGCGCATCGTCACGAGCACGGTACGGCTGACCGGCGGCCGCACCGGCGCGTGCGTCGTCAGCTGCAAGACGGCGCAGGATATCCCGAAGGGCAAGATCTTCGAGATCGTCGCGGCGCTCAAGGGCGTGACGGCTACCGCGCCCGTCCATATCGGCGACGTGCTGCTGGCCGACGTCGCCGGGACCGGCGTCGACATCATCGCGACCAAAAACGTCCAATAACCTCCTTCTCTTTCTTCCCCCAGCGCCCCGGGCGCACCGAGAATCTTCGGTGCGCCCGGGGTTTCCGCTTCGGCACGCACCGGCTCCCCTTGGCAAGGGGAGCCGGGGAATGCAAATGTTCACAAATCCTTTGGGATTCGTTCATAGTTCTGACATGATTGGCCGATATACTCATACTCGTAAGCAAGCCAATCTTTTCTTTCCTCTCTTCTCTTTCTTCTTTCTTTTCTACACCAACGAAACCAGCCTGCCGCGATGCGGCAGGCTGGTTTCGTTTTTTCTGCGGACAGCGGCCCGGCCGCAGCGGTGTGGGCTGCGGCCGGGCGGGTCAGGAGAACCAAATGGGATTGGGGTCAGATGATGTTGTACTCCTTCAGGAGCTTTTCGATGTCGGTGCCCTTGATCTTGCTGAGGGCCTTATCGAGGGCGACCTTCTGGACGAGGGAGAGCTTCATGTCGGTGGGCTTTTTGCCGTCGCGGAGCTTGACGGTGGCGTCGAGCAGGTCGCGGACGTCATAGACGCTGCCCCAGACCTCCGGCACGCCGCGGTCGACGTTCAGGAGGGTATAGACGGCCTCCATGCCGGTGCGCATGGAATACTCGGTGGTGAAGATGGTGTCGCGCGGGGTCTCGGCGAACTGGCCGAGGAAGGCGAAGTTCACGGAGCCGTCGGGCACGACCTTCGGGCGGTCGCCGTAGGCGCGCGGCATGAAGAACGCGTCGATATACGGCATCATGACCGGGACGGTATTGGCGCTGTTCGTCGCCAGCTCCTCGATCTGGTCCTCGGGCACGCCGATGTGGTAGAGCCACTCCATGCAGATCTCCTTGCCGGTGCACTCGCGCATGGGCTTTTTGATATAATCGCCCGGCTTGTCGGTGAAGAGGGAGTAGACCCAGACGAGGCAGTGGTCCTTGGGCTGCGTGCGGAACTGCGGCTGGCGGTTGATGGTCCAGCTCATCAGCCAGGAGGAATCCTTCACGGTGACGATGCCGCCGGTGACGACATGGCCGGTGAACGGGTCGCGCTTGCAGATATTTTTGATATAGGGGATGATCTTCTGGTCGAGGGTCTCGACGGTGGCGCTCATCCAGTTGGTCTGCTCGGGGTCGTGGCAGAACTTGTCGGGATGACCGAAGGACGGATCCTGCGCGGCGATCTTGCGCCACATATCCCAGCCGCCGCCCTCTTTGAGCTCGGTGTTGTACGCGGCGGGCTCGTTCTGGCTGCCCATGGAGGAGTTTTCGACGCAGCCGCCGTTCGTGATGAAGACGAGGTCGTTTTCCGTGAGGTCGATGGCCTCCTTCTTGCCGTCGCGGATGACATCGATGCGCTTAGCCAGCTTGTGCTTGGGGTCAGAGCAGTCGAACTCGACGTTTGCGACCTGCACGCCGTAGTGGAACTGAACGTTGTGGCTCTCAAGGTACTTGACCATCGGGAGGATCATGGACTCATACTGGTTATACTTCGTGAAGCGCAGGGCCGTGAAATCGGGCAGGCCGCCGATGTGGTGGATATAGCGCTGGATATAGAGCTTCATCTCGAGCGCGCTGTGCCAGTTTTCAAAGGCGAACATCGTGCGCCAGTAGAGCCAGAAGTTGGAAGAAAGGACCTCGTCATCGAAGAAGTCGGTGATCTTCTTGTCCTGCAGCTGCTCGTTGGGGGTGAAGAAGAGCTTCATGATCTCCATCGCGCCCTTGTCGGAGATGTCGAACTTGCCGTCGGTGTGCGCGTCCTGACCGCGGTTGACGGTCGCGCGGCAGAGGGAGTAGTTGGGGTCTTCCTTGTTGAGCCAGTAGTACTCATCGAGCACGCTCACACCCTCGGTCTCGATGGAGGGGATGGAGCGGAACAGGTCCCACATGACCTCGAAATGGTTGTCCATCTCGCGGCCGCCGCGCATCACGTAGCCGAGGTTTTCGAACTTGTAGCCGTCGCACGCGCCGCCGGGCAGATCACCCTTTTCGAGCACGTGCACGTGCTCACCCTTCATCTGGCCGTCACGCACGAGGTAGCAGGCGGCAGTCAGCGCGGCGAGGCCGCTGCCGACGATATAGGCGGACTTGTTGTCCACGCCTTCGGGCTTCTTGGGACGGGCGAACGCTTCATAGTTACCGCTGGAATAATACATAAATCATTTCTCCTTTCAAACTGTCTGTGAAACCGCTGATCCACGAAACACATTCAACCTTGGGAATCAACGGTATGTTTTCCTTTCGATGGTGAAAGCATACCGCGGTTTTGCGAAAAGAACAATCAGCAGAAATCGGGCGGTGATAAGTTTCTTATCACCGCCCGAAAAGCTGTAAAAATTTTTATCATTCTGCCGCTTTTGATGAAAGCAGGGAAACCGTCACGCCTTATCGATACGCAGCCGCTCGAGCGCGGCACGGACATTGCCGTGGATGACGAGTTCGAGCCGGTCGACAAGCAGCTGCGGGTCGCCCTTCATGTCGTTTTTGATCCAGTCGAGCATCAAACCAACGAAAGCGTACTTGTAGACCGTCGCGATGAAGGCCTTGTCCTCGTCACGCACGCTCATGCCCTGCGCCTGCTCCTCGACCACGCCCTCGAGCAGATCGTAGGTGACCTTGTAGAGGTAGTTTTCCACCTGCTCGCGGCTGACGGAGTGGTAGACATTCATAATGAATGGCTTGTTGTCCTGCACGGCCTTAAAGAGCTGCAAAAAACCCTGCTGCCACGTCTCGTAGGTCTTGTTGCCTGCGAGCGCCTTGCTGGCGTCCTCCTGACACGACCATTCGACAAGGTCGTAAATGTCCTTGAAGTGGTAGTAAAACGTCATGCGGTTGATGCCGCAGTCCTCCGTGATATCGCTGATGGTGATCTTGCTCAGGGGCTTTTGCAGCAGCAGATTTTTGAGCGACGCCTCGAGCGCGCGTTTGGTCACCTGTGACATGGCGGTCTCCTCTTTCTATCAGGAATAATCGGTTATTTTCATCATACCATGGAAAGCGGCGGAAATGGGAGAAGTTTTTGTAAATTCTCCGCGAAATGAAAAAGGAGCGCTGTCATCAGCGCTCCTTTTTATGGCTTTACAGTATCGCTTGTATGGAATATACTACACTTAGAACCATTTTGCAGAAGCTCTCGGGACGTGATTGCAAGCCCAAATCGGCGATGAAGCGGAATGGTTCTCTTTATGTGTAGAAGCTAATAGGTATCGTCTTCAACAGCGTCCTCAAACCGCACGGTGAGATTCGGATTTTCCTCCGCGCTGTCATCGAGCACGCGGCGGAAGGTGTTGGCGCGGCGACCGAGCAGCTCGTCAAGCGCCGAAGTGCCGCGGACGATCAGCTCCGTCGGCTCATGCAAGTCCGTCAGGCAGTCGTGCAGGGCATCGAGATTGCCGCTGTACCACGCGGGAAAACGCAGCCCCTCCGCGAGCGCGCGGTGTAGGTCTTCGACACTTTCGCAGGCGGAGACGTCTAATACAAAGCGCATGGTGCTCACTCCTCCCCGTACAGCAGTTCAAAGGACTTGTAGTGGTCTTCGGTGTAGTAAATGAGGCCGTCGTTTGAGAAGATGATGCGTTTGGCCCCGCGCGAATCCGCGCCCAGCGTGTCGATGTCGCATTCGGTGTAGGTGCGTCCGTCCGCCTCGGGCAAGAGACCTTCGTAGTTGCCGAACCGGCCGCCGCCAATGCATTTGCCCGGCGCGTAGGGCTCGAGCGACCCGCCCGGCCAGCCGAGGGCCTGGGCATCTTTCTTGGTGATGAAGTTGTCCGGTAAATGTCCGTAGGTGTGGATATAGAGCGCGACGTCGTCCTTGGTCGTGTAGGCACCGTCCTCGTCGATCTGAGGGGCGGATGCATCGTCGTCGCTTAGCGTATCGGCGTCTTCGGACGGTGCGTTCTGCGCATCCTGCTGCTCCTGCTGCGGCAGGCTGGAATCGTCCTGCACCGGCGCATCCGCGCCACAGCCGACGAGCGAGAAGAGCATCACGAGCGCGAGCAGCCATGCGGTCAGTTGTTTCTTCATTGGGAATCCTCATGTGGTGATTTTCTCCATCATAGCACGGCTGCGGGCAAAAATCCAGCACGCGCGGCGGTTGACTTTGCGCGCCGTTGTGCGTACGATAGGGGAAACGACCGGCAAGTCGGAATGGATCAAAAAGCAAAGGAGATAGAAACAATGACGATTGAAGAGCGCGCCGAGCTGGCGGTGGAAACATTTGCCGCGGGAAAGGGCAACTGCGCCCAGTCGGTGCTGTGCGCATGGGAGGATAAAATTTCCGTCGACCACGAAATGCTGATGAAGCTCGGCGCGGGTTACGGCGCGGGCATGGGCTGCATGCAGGCCACCTGCGGCGCGCTGATCGGCGCGGTGATGGCCGCGGGCAGCGTGACGGACGGCAAGGGTACGCCGCGCACGGCCCGCAGCATCCTTACGAGCTTTCAGGAAAAGAGCGGCGCGACGATCTGCAAGGACTTAAAGGGCGTGGAGACCGGAAAGGTCCTCTGTCCCTGCGCGCAGTGCGTTCGCAACGCCGTCCTCGCCGCAGGAGAGATGCTGGGGGAGTAAAGGGAGAAAAGCCCAGTTCGCTGAGAGCGCTGAGTAAAAAATAAAACCACCATCGAAAGATGGTGGTTTTATTTGGCGCAGCAGGAGAGATTCGAACTCTCGGTAGGCTTTTGACCTACACACGATTTCCAGTCGTGCTCGTTATGACCGCTTCGATACTGCTGCGTATCGGTGCGCTCGACAGCAAAAATGATTATACCAAAAATCACAGCAAAGTCAAGCACAAATTCGAAAAATGCGCGATTTTCTGAACGGCGCCTTCACTTGCAATTTTTGCCGCCATCTTTTATACTGACAAAAAGACCCTTTGGGGAGGGAGTATCATGAGCAGTAGCATCTATCGCGCCGTGAACACGACGCTCATTTATATCGAATGCGGCGGCGAATACCTGATGCTGCACCGCACGAAAAAGGAGAACGACTGCAATCGCGACAAGTGGATCGGCATCGGCGGCAAGTTTGAAGAGGGCGAGAGCCCGGAGGAGTGCGCTCTGCGCGAAACGAAGGAGGAGACCGGCCTCGCCCTGACCTCTTACCGCTATCGCGGCATCGTGACATTCGTGTCGGACAAGTGGGAGAGCGAGTACATGCACCTTTTCACTGCCGACGGCTTTGAGGGAACGCTCAAGGACTGCGATGAGGGCAAGCTTGCGTGGATCAAAAAGAAAGATCTGCTGGCGCTGCCCGCGTGGGAGGGCGACAAGATCTTTTTGCGCCTGCTCGACGAAAACGTACCGTTTTTCTCACTCAAGCTGCGTTACGAGGGCGAAACGCTCGCGGAGGCGAAGCTCAACGGGAAAGCGTTGGAGGTGCGGCATGGATAAGCTGCTCGTGTCGGCCTGTCTTCTCGGCACGCCCTGCCGCTACGACGGAAAAAGTAAAGCGGACGCGCGCGTGCAGGCGTTGGTGGGAAAATATGAAATTGTTCCTGTCTGCCCCGAACAGCTCGGCGGTCTCCCGACGCCGCGTGTGCCCAGCGAACGGCGGGGCGAGCGTGTCGTCACAGCGGGTGGCCGCGATGTGACAGAGGCGTACCGCCGCGGTGCGGAGGCAGCTCTCGCGCTGTGCCAGCAAAACGGCTGCGAGGCTGCCGTGCTCAAGGAAAAGAGCCCGAGCTGCGGCTGCGGGCAAATTTACGACGGAACGTTTTCCCGCCGCCTGATCGCGGGCGACGGCGTGACAGCGGAGGCGCTCAAGGCACACGGTATCACCATATATGGCGAGAGCGACGCGGAAAAGCTGTGAGTGCTGACAATTTCTGCCCGTGATATTTTATGCAGTTTACCGACAAAATTTTAGTTGTCTTTGAAAAGTGCAGCCGTTATACTATATAACCAGCATTGGACAGATATCATACGTGTATTGAATATGACCGGCGGATGACCGGCGGTCATCATAATAAAAAAGGAGGAGCACAACATGAAATTTTCCAGCAAAGTTGAAAAATGCGGCCTGTCTCCGATGCGCAAGTTCCACCCGTACGCGGTGGCGGCAAAGGCTCGCGGCGTCAACATCTATCACCTCAACATCGGCCAGCCCGACGTACAGACTCCTCCCGCGTTTTTCGAGGCGGTCCGTCACTTCGAGCAGCCGGTGCTGGCCTACGCGCCCTCGCCCGGCATCCCTGAGCTGATCGACGCGATCCAGAACTACTACGACAAGCTCGACATGCACTTCGACAAGAGCGAGATCTACGTCACCGCCGGCGGCAGCGAAGCGCTTCAGATCGCGCTGCAGTGCATTCTTGACGACGGCGACGAAATTTTGATTCCCGAGCCGTTCTACCCCAACTACAACACGATGACCCGCACCTGCGGTGCATCGATTCGCCCGATCCCGACCTGCCCGGAGGAGGGGTATCGCTACGCTGAGCGCGAGAAGATCGAATCTCTCATCAACGAGCACACGCGCGCCATCATGGTCACGAACCCCGGCAACCCGACCGGCGTTGTGCTGAGCCACGAGGAGATGGAGATGCTCGTCGATGTCGCACAGAAGCATGATCTGTTCCTCATCGGCGACGAGGCGTACCGCGAATTCGTCTACGGCGGGGAGAAGCTCCAGTCGTTTGGCGAGTTTGCCGACAGGGCGGGTGACAACATCATCGTCATCGACACGGTCTCCAAGCGCTTTTCCGCCTGCGGCGCGCGTATCGGCTGCCTGATCTCCAAGAATAAGGAGTTCATGAACCACGCGATGAAATACTGCCAAGCAAGACTTTCGGTCGCGACGCTCGACCAGATCGCGTCTGCCGCGCTCTACACCGTCGGCCCCGAGTATTTTGCCGCCGTGCGCGACGAGTATAAGAAGCGCCGCGACACGCTCTGCCGCAAGCTCGGCGAGATCCCCGGCGTGGTGTTCGACGTGCCGGGTGGCGCGTTCTACGTGATGGCCGCGCTGCCGGTCGACGATGCCGACAAGTTCCAGCAATGGCTGCTCGAGGAATTCAGCGACAACGGCGAGACCGTGATGATGGCCCCGGGAGGCTCGATGTACGCGACGCCCGGGAAGGGCAAAAACGAAGTCCGCATGGCCTACGTCATCGAAAGCCACAAGATCGAGCGGGCCATGGACATTCTCAAAAAGGCCATCGAGGTCTATAACGCCAGATAAACTGAGAGAAAAAGGAGAGAGAAGCAATGATCCGTCATATCGTCATGTGGAAGTTCCGCGAGGGCACTGAGGAAAAAGCCAACGAGTTTCTGACGAAGCTCGCCGCGCTCGACGGCGTGATCCCGCAGCTCAAAAAGTGCGAAGTCGCAAAGAATATCGGCAAGGACAACTACGACGCCGTGCTCGTCTCCGAGTTTGAGACGATGGATGACCTGAACGCCTACAAGGTCGATCCCCGCCACGTTGCCGTGAGCGACATCTGCAAGTCCATCCGCGCCGACCGCGTGGCCGTAGACTACGAATTTTAATCAAAAACAAAGAGCGCCTTTCGGTGCTCTTTGTTTTTGAAAAGGAATGTGCTCCGCGGCAGCGCACGCACCGTAGGCGCGCACGTTTGCGGAGCGAGAGGAGTTTTTTCTGACGCGCATGTCGTCAGAAAAAACGATCTCAATTTTTTCGCGCCCGCGGGCGCAAAATGGTTTTGATTATTTTTTGTCGCGACCTGCGCGTGACAAAAAATACTTTGCGCGAAGCGTGTGTCACAGCCACCCTACGGGTGGCAAGGCACAAAGCACAGCGAAACTTTTTCAAAAAAAGGCCATTTATGGCCTCTTTTTTGAGCTGCAACTGCTGGTTGCTAACTTTTCAACCCCGCTTGGTGGACTTTTTGCGCGCCTTTTGGTAAGCTGAACGCAGAAAATCTGCAAAGGAGAACCCCATCATATGACACTTGGAGAGAACATCGTGCGCCTGCGCACACAGAAAAACTGGTCGCAGGGCGACCTTGCCGACGCGCTGGACATCTCGCGCCAGAGCGTATCCAAATGGGAGACCGACGCCTCCATCCCCGAGCTTGACAAGCTATTAAAGCTCTCCGAGCTCTTCGGTGTGACGCTTGACGAGCTGGTGCGCGGCGAGGACGCGCCGAAGGCGGAAACAGCCGCGCCCGCGGCACAGGCAGTACCCGCCTCTTTCACGCCGCAGACTTCGTCCGAGCGGGAAAAGCGTCACACCATTGCGGGTACGATTTTAATGTGTATCGGCGCGGTTCTTCTGCTCACCTGCCTGATACTCGCCGGCGATCTGCTGGCGGGGCTGATTTACGGACTGCCGTTTTTCCTCTGCGGCATCATCTGCTTTACGGTGAAGCATCGCACGGGCCTGTGGTGCGGCTGGGCGGCCTATCTCTGTATTGATCTCTACCTCCGCTTTGCGACCGGCCTCTCATGGACGACCGTCTTTATGACGCACCTCTGGACGGCGCAGATGAACTATGCGCGCCTTGCCATCTCGTGGGTGCAGCTCCTCGGCATGCTTGTGATGATCGTCTGCACGGCGCGCTCCTACCGAATGCTCAGGCTGCCCGCGACGAAAAAAGAGGGCACATGGCTCATTGCCGGTTGGCTCGCGGCGCTCGTTGTGCTGCCGCTTCTGATGAGCTACGGCGTTATGCCGCTGCTGCTCGACGATCTCGGCAATTACAGCAACATTTCGCCGTACTTCCTTCTGAATGTCGTCTACAGCTACGCGCGCCTTGCGCTCATCAATGTTCTTCTGGTGCGTTCACTCGCCGTATGGCGCTTGAAGCGGGAAGAGAAGAAAGCAAAGAACTGAATCGAAATGAGAAAAAGCGGACCGCACTGCGGTCCGCTTTTTTGATGCAGATATGCCTTACTTCTTGCTCTTCTCCAGCGCGGCAAGCTTGAGGCAGCAGCAGAAGACGGCCATCGCCTGCTCAAGCTCCTCGACCGGCGGCAGCGACGGGGCGACGCGGATGTTGCTGTCAAGAGGGTCGTGTCCATACGGATAGGTCGCGCCCGCGCTCGTCATCACGACGCCCGCCTCCTTGGCGAGCGCCAGCGTACGCTTGGCAAGGCCGGGAGCCGTGTTCACGGAGACAAAGTAGCCGCCCTTGGGCGTGTGCCAGTTCGCGATGCCGAGCGGTGCGATCTCGCGCTCGAGCGTAGAGACCACCATCTCGAACTTCGGCTTTAAGATCTTGGCGTGCTCCTTCATGAGCGCGAGCGTGTGCTCTTTGTTTTGCAGGAACTTCACGTGGCGCAGCTGGTTCATCTTGTCGAAGCTGATGGCCTGAATGCCGATGAGCTTGGTCATGTACTCCATGTTGGCCTCGCTGCACGCAAAGCACGCAATGCCCGCGCCGGGGAGCGTCACCTTGCTCGTGGAAGCGAACTCGAAGACCATGTCGGCGTTGCCGTACTTCTCGCACTCGCTCAGAATATCCTTGAACGGGACGAACTCGCCGTCGAACTCGTGGATGCAGTAGGCGTTGTCCCACATCAGCAGGAAGTCCGGCGCGGCAGGCTTCATCTTTGCGATGCGCTCGATGGTCTCGTCGGAGTAGATGATGCCGTCGGGGTTCGAGTACTTCGGCACGTTCCACATGCCCTTGACGCTCGGGTCCTTGATGAGGTTTTCGACAATGTCCATGTCGGGGCCGTTTTCGGTCATCGGGATGGTGATGAGCTCAAAGCCGAAGCTCTCGGTCACCTTGAAGTGGCGGTCATAGCCCGGCGCGGGGCAGAGCCATTTGACGCTCTCTTCCTTGCACCACGGCTTTTCGCTGTGCAGCAGGCCGTGGGTGTAGGCCTTGGAGACCGTGTCGTACATGAGCTGGAGGCTCGAATTGCCGCCGGCGAAGACCTGAGAGGTCTTGCAGCCGAGGATATCGGCGAACAGCTTACGCGCGCTCTCAAGACCCTTGAGCTCGCCGTAGTTGCGGGCGTCCACGCCGCTGTCCACGCACTCCTCGGCGCTGGTCAGCGCGGTCAGGATGCCGCTGACAAGGTCGAGCTGCTGCTTGCTCGGCTTGCCGCGCGCCATGTTGAGCTTGAGGCCCTTGGCCTTCCAGCTCTCGTATTCGGCGGACACCTTGTCGTATTCCTGCTGCCACTCGGCAGCGGAAAGAGCCATATAATCCATGATGATTCTCCTTTACAGGTAATTTATCCGATTAAAGTAACTGCATTATAGCACAGGGAAAAATCAGACGCAAGTGTCCATATATAACAATCATTTGTTTTGCCTGCGGCAACAAGTTGACTCATTGAACAGATTGTACCGCCCCTCGCCGCAATAGAGAGGGGCGCTGCTTTTTGGCGAGAGCGGGAAAGAAAACGCGTCAGCACTAAACATAGTGCTGACAGTGCGTCCAAATCAGGCAAAAAGTAAGGCCGCGGAAAGCACATCGCTTTCCGCGGCCTTGATCGTTTTTATAGAATTGGTCTTGTCACAGCTCGGTAAAGGTGCGAATTTCGTCGAGCAGGGCGTAACGCCGCGCGTGTGTTGTGCTCATCTTTCCGGCGCAGACGGGGCAGTCGCACTGCTGCGCGCCGGTGCGCGGATAGATGACGGATTTCCACACGTGTCCCATGGAGCACGTCCACCGGACTTTTTTCTTGCTGCCGTAGGAAACGGTGTCCGGCGTGAGCGGAAAATTGCGCGATTCGTCCCATTCTTTCAGTAAGTTTGTCCTTTCATGCAGCATGCAGAACTCATAAAATGTTTGTCGCATGTTCATCCCCCTCTTTTCGGCAAAAAAGGTTTCCCGCCTGTACCTTGCTTTCAGAGAGGGCCGGGCGGTGCAGGAAGGGCGATGCCCTTCCGAATGATTTGCAACCGGCTGTCATAACCGCACATGGCGGCCTTAGCCCCCCTCTGGCTTTGCGTCCCTGCTTTTCAGCAGGTTTGCCAAACATTGCTTTGCTTGTTCAGATCAGTACAGGCGCTTTCGCGCCGGAAACGGGGAAGAAAAAACTTCCGCTTTGACAGAATCAATGAAAAAAGATTCGCCAATCCTGCCGTATCTGTATTCTATCACGAACTTTCCGTAAAAACAAGGCAGGTGACAAGACAGAATTCGAAAAATGATATAAAATTTGGAAAAATCTGAAAGAAATTAACGAAATATTAGCGTTTTTATGCTGATTCTCTATGTT
>OJQF01000579.1_pt1 | contig 18901 bp, 10 predicted proteins | sample 1598681 | NCBI WGS metagenome assembly OJQF01 (sample SAMN03922506, study PRJEB24848) | human gut metagenome | isolation source: stool sample | host: Homo sapiens | place: Germany | collected 2011-11 | reverse complement strand
GATTAGACGCTTACGAAATGCCGGATTCATTCTGCAGCAAGGACAAGGACGGGGTTCCCATCGTGTATACGATCATCCTCATGGCCAGACGGTGACTATCCCGGGCCACGATAATAACAATGCCCCCCACTATCTTATAGCTCAGGTACGGGATGCTATTGAAGCTGCAGGTGGAACTTGGGAAGATTAACAGCACCTGACTCCATTCAGGAGTTGCCCCTATCGGGGCAGCTCCTTTTTTTGTTGAATGCATCACCTCTTGTTTTCCCTTTTCCGGTATGATAATTCTGGGGAATGCACTCAAAAAGTGACATCAAGAAATGGCTCAAGGAAAATGGAAAAGACTGTGACTGGTTGGCCGAACAATGCGGAGTCAGCATTCACACGGTCTATGGCTGGATGTCGTCACGTCGTTCTATCCCTGCCAAATCACGAGTACGTATTGGAGAACTGATGGGGGAGGTGAAACAACCCCTGGGAGTAATTCGAGGAGTGCAGGCGGGAAGTTTTGAAGCCCTGCAACTGGAAAACACCATCCTCCGGGCGTGGATTGCGTTGCACCTGAAACCTGGTGAAGTGGTAGACATTGATAAATGGGTAAGAAAGAAGATGGAAGAATCGTAGAACACTTCGCCCCTTGGCCTCCGGGCCAGGGGCTTTTTTGTTACTGCTACCTAGAGTCGAGAAGGAAATATCTCCTAAAATGTTGGAAATAATCATTTCATAATGCTTTTGAAGGAGTTAAGCAAATTATTTACAACTCTCTTTATTTCATGGTATTATGAATTTGTATGAAACTATTCTCTCTCATTTTAGCTGTTATTTCCCTCACTTCATTCTCGGAAGCGCACCCTGGCGGCTTGGACGCCAACGGCGGTCACTACAACCGCAAAACAGGGGAATACCACTACCACCGGAAACCGGCAGCCAAACCGGCAGCGGAAGAAAAAGCGTACTGGATCAGCTCAACGGGCAAAACCCATAACAAAAACTGTCGGTACTACCGGGCTTGCAAAGGACGAGCCAGCGATACGCCCAGCGGAGTGAACTGCAAGATTTGTGGGGGATCAAACAAATAGTTAGAAAAAGTATGAAAAAGGTGGTGCTATTTATTTGCTTATTGAGCATTGTTTCTTGTGTATCTCCTCAACAAAGACAAGCTGAATTAAATATTCAGTTGGAAGAAGCGGTTAGATCTTCCGATGTCGGGAAAGCAAAAGATTTGATTGAAAAAGGAGCAGCTATAAATAGTGTTCGCCAACATAGATACGATTTTAACCCATTATTAGAAGCAGCAAATAATGGTGATGTTGCTATGGTGAAATTGTTATTAGATAAGGGGGCTAATATTGAGACAAGATACAACACAGGAGAGACAGCATTATATTTTTCAATATCATCAAATAAAAAAAATGAACAACATTTTATAGAAACAACAAAGTTACTAATATCAAGAGGGGCTGATGTAAATGCCTTATGTGGAGATTCTACTCCTCTTATAGCTGCTTCTGGAGGCAATCATTTGGAAGTTGCTAAGATTCTTTTGGAAAATGGAGCGAATATACATCAAGGAACAAAGAGTGTATACCCTCCAATATGGCAAGCAGTGTTATCTAATAACTCAGAAATGCTTCAATTGCTGATTAACTATGGAGCAGATGTTAATACTAAGAATATTAAAGGATGGACACCTTTATTTTATTTAAGAGTGCATGGACATAGGCAATCTGATATTGTGAATTTACTGATTAAAAACGGAGCCCATTTATAGCCAGCGCTACGCCCAGAGGCAATAACTGTAAAATCTGTGGAGGAGTAAATAAATGGAATTTACTATTTTAAGAGAAGATGTAAGCTTTATATTAAGTATAATAGCAACTATAGTTAGTGTATTTGTAGCATATCGTCAATATTCCCGTGATAAATTAAAAGTTGAAGCAAATTTTAGATTTGCTATAGGATGTTGGGGGCCATACACAAAGCATTATATAAGTATAGAAATTATTAATAAAGGAAGAGATGCTGTTTACATTCAAAATGTATATTTCCCATTGCATAATAAACAAAATTACTTTTCTGCGAAAGCCAGAATTTCTAATGGAGGGACGTTTCCTATTAAATTAGAACCATTTTCTAACGTTTCTGTATATTATCCACAAGAGGATTACGAGAGAATGAAAAAAATGGGAGCAAAATTTGCAGAAATAAAATTGGGAACAGGGAAAAGTATAAAAACAAATTCTTTCCCAACTGATTAATTACTAATATTATAGCAATAAATAGAATGCATGATATCTTTTCCCAATACTCTTTCCATATGAATTATTTGGGAAATATCACTCCCACGATTATTTTCAACAGGCAAGTTTTTGTATCTACTTCCCAACCCACTTATCCCAGTCCGCACCGTTCTCCTGAACGCTGCGGACTGTTTTAAGGGCAAACTCCGTCACATTCAGCAGAAGCGCCATCGTCAGGGCGGCTCCTACAGCAGCGGCGCCCCCCTTGGTTGTCCGTGGAGAAAAAGCCACCGTCCCCGCCGCTGCGGTGCGTAAAAGCTCGTGGAAAGAAAGGGCGTCATCCTCCCAGGGCCGTTCCTTGCCGTCAAACAACTTCCAGGCGTTGGAAAACGCCTTCCCGATATCCGCCGCATTAGAAAACGGCACCAGCAAATTATTCCCCGGCATAAAAGCATGATACCCGCACAGCTTCGCAAGCTGCCTCACGCCCTCACCAGCCAGCCCGCTTACTACAGGAATCCCCATCACGGGCCCCATCACCACATCAAACAGGGCGTGCCACCACTCCCGCTTCCGGCGGCGCTTCTCGTCATCGGTCATGAAATTAAGCAGCCCATTCAGAAGGGCCAGCACCATCCCGTGAGAAACCCACATCAACCCGGCCTTCCCCCATTGCCCGCTGCGGGCCAGGGAAAACACATTGCCCATCGTATTGATTGACTCGCCGCCCAGGAACAACATCCCCGCCTGCATCCAGGTCCGGTGCTGCGCGGCCAGGGACTTCTGCAGCTGCGTCATCGGCTGACCCTTGCGGGACAGGGAGCGCCGCACCTCCGCCATGGCGGCCGCGTCAAGCTCGGCCTCCGTAGCGTCCGGCGTCTCACGCTTCATCTTCCGGTAAACCGCATCGTACAAAATAGCCGCGGAAATCGCATTCCCCTTCATATCCACCCGCTCCAGCAAATCCATCCCCTCCCGGTTCCAGCGTTCCAGGCGGGACACCCGGCGCCCGGCCTCGTCGGCCCCCATGGCAGCCAGCGTAGCACTGAACCGCGTCTTGTCGCGGCTGTCCAGCTCCGGCAGAACCTCTATCTCGCGCACAGGCTTCACCAGCTTCCCGGCGTGATACCGGCGGACGGCCCCCAGCCACTCGGCAAGGCCAATCTCGTCGGAAGCATACATCGCGTTAATCACTGTCGTCACCTGCTTGGTCAGCGTCCCCACGCGCCCGGCCAGCAGCACCCGCGCCGCCGCGCCGGAAAGCCGGTTCATCAGGCGGTTCATATCCAGGTGCCCCCGGATACTCTCCGCTCCGGCGCGGTCAAACGCATCCGCCCAGGCCATCAGCTTGCCCACGGCATCCCGCCCCAACAGCACCTCCAGGCTCCGGCCCGCCTCGCCATCCTCACCCTTAAAATTCAGCAGGGCCCGCAAATCACGGCTGATCTCGGAACCATACAGGTAAAGATCCTGCTCGGTCATGGCCGCCATAAACGCCGTGCAAACATCCATCTCCAAATCCAGGTGCGCCTGATGCTTCCGGCGGGCGTGAATCAACCCGAACTTCCCGCCTGTGGCCGCTTCCCCGTAAGACGCCGCATCGGCAATCGACTTATCAATCGCCTCCATCGTCACATCGAAAAACGCCCGGAAATAATTCTCCGTCAGCGGAAACGGTGAGCCGTAGCGCCTCTCGGTCATCTCCTGCACCTGTCCGCTCCGTTCATTCAATTTCTCTCTCAAGGCGTAAGCAAACCGCATCACCTCATCCCCGGCAAACCCGCGCAGCCGATCCATCACCTCCGCGTCAAACCCGCGTTCCGCCAGGGCCTCGGTATAATCCGCCTGCTCGGACAACAGCACCAAATACGCCGCCTCCATCCGGGACAGGCCATCCAGCCGGAAACTCTTCGGCTGATACCCCTCCTTGGCGTACTTCGTCCTGGAGCGCAGCATCTCCGCCCGCTCCCTCGCAAAAACCTTCTGATCTCCGTACCGCTCCCACTCCTTCTGCGTAAACACGCGCTCCATGTGCTCCAATGCCTTCTTCGCCTGCTTGGCGGAAATCTCCTTGCGGCGGTGCCCGAACAGGGCGTCCACCTCCTTCTTCAAACCCTCGGAAAGCTTAAACTCCCTCAAATAAAGCTGCACCGCTTCCAGCCCGTGGGACTTCACCTTCCGGCGCAGCAAATGAAGAAGGCGTTCCCGGTACAGGGCGTTTGCCTTCCTGTTCCAATCCGGTTCCCGCTCCACAACGGAAATCCCCGTATCCTGCTTCATGCGCCCCTCATAAATCCACTCGGCAATATCATACCGGTCCGCGGACCCCGCAATCTCCGCTACGGTATGATGCACAAAACGCAGCATCTCCTTCTCGCTCGCCTGCCGCTGCACATTAAACCGCGCCGCCCGTTCCTCAAACTGGCGGGCAACCCCGGCAAACGGCTCCACGGAAGAAAGCGCCTGCATATACTGATTAAAATTCATCAGGTAATCAAACAGGGAAAGGGGCTTCTTGGGGAGGGCCCGCAGCCTCGCCTTCCGGCGGAACATCGCCATCCTGTTATCATCCAACTCCCCGGTGGCCTGCAGCAGTGGGGCGGCCATGGCGGCAACCTCCAGCTTCTTCTTCTCCGCTGCGTTCTCCCAGGCATGGCGGGACGTGGCAATCAATTCTCCAAGGGCCGCGCCGCACTTCTCCGCGGTATTCACGTCCATCCGTTCATAACAGGCGTAAACCTCAAACTCCCGCTGCGTTACGGCCACCTCTTCCAGCCTCCCTTCCGCGTCGGGCAGCGTCACCAGCACCAGCGCATCCGGGGCCAGATCATCCCACCTCTTCCCCTCCTCGGCATCCTCCGGAAAATTCTTCTGGAAAAACTCATCGTACTGGCTCTCGGTCATCTCCAGCAGGCGCAAGCACCTCTCCAGCCTCCGGTAACTCTCCGCGTCCATCTTCCCGCGCATCGGCTTCCCCTGCGGACTCGTCCGCGGAGCCACGGAAGCCGCCACGCGGCGGATGCGCCCCAGCGTCCGGTCCTTCCGGAAGCGGTCAATCTGCTCCACCACGCGCTCCATAAACTTCCCCGCAAGCCGGAACACCTTCTGCTCCCCGTACTCCTCCAGAAACTCGGCCCCGTGCTCCTCAAACAACCGGCGCCACACCTCCTGTTCCACCCCCTTGCGGGCCGCCAGGGCGGCCCTGTTATCCGCGTCCGGAGCAGAATCCAGCTCGTAATCGGCCTGCCGTTCGGCAATCTCCCTCCGGGCCTCCACCACCACATCCTCCAGCTCCGGCCTCTTCTCCGCCCAATTGACAAAACTCCTGCCAATGCTCCCCTCCATAATCTCCGGCCACCTCTTCATCGGAATCGCTTCCAACGCGCTGGCCACCGCATCGCCCGGCGCCATCTTCCCGCTATTCCCGTAAAGCAGGGAAAACACATTCAGCCAGATCTTGTAAGGTTCCAACCCGAACCCGTAAGAATCAGGCAAATACCGCTCCACCGTGGAAATCAGCTCCTGCGCCTCCGCCAGCAGCTCAAGGCCGCGCTCCCGGTCCCCGGTCTCAAACAGGCGCAGCTTACTCACGGACCGCTGCGTGGCGGCCCGCATCCTGAACACCATCTCATCGTAAAGCCAATCCCCGTTCGGAGCCAGAACCCTGCCGGCCATCCGTCCAAACCTCCCGGCCCCGAACGTAATGCCGCCAAGCTCCGTAATATCCCCCGTCAGCGGAATCGAAAACTGCGGAGCGTCCAGCAGCCGGAACCCGTTCAGCCCGCTCATCAAGACCCCCTCGCTATTCTTCTCAAACGTCCCGGCCAGCCGCGCCTCCTGCTCCCGGCTCATGCTCCCGGCCCCCTGGGCAAACCCCTCATACCCCTGAATCACATGCTGCACCTCGTGTAAAATCGTATCCAGCACCATGCCGGGAGGCGCGTTCTTCCCGCCCCGTGCCACATTCACGGCAATATAATGCTCCTGCGGATCGGTAAACCCTCCCGTGCCGCTCCCGCTGTCGCGGTAAAAATCCACCCGCAGCCTCCGCAGCTCCGGGTAGGCCCGGAACAACTCCGGAAAATCCAGGGCCGCGGCCAGGGAAACATTCACATGCCCCCCCTCGCTCACGCTGACGTGCTCCTTCCTCAACCGCACCCCGCGGGAATCAATAATCGCCTTCCGCTTCCCGTCCGCCGGATCCGTGTAGGAAAGGCCGTTATTGTGGTACTCCTGGAAGGATTCAGCCTTCTCCCCAATAATGGAAAACGTAATATCCGGATTCTTCGGCTCATACGTCCCGCGGTTATCGACAGCGCTCTTCACCTGCCGGGAATCCGTAGCCATCCCCCACACCTCCGGACTCCCGTCATAAGCATTCCTGCCCTTCAAAACAACACCGTCATAACCTGCGCCATGAGCATTCCCCTCATCAAACCCTCTCCTCAACTCGTGAGGAAACAAATACCACGCCATCGGGGAACCCTTCACGTTCTCCGGCACACCCTCCCCGGAAAACGGGCGCTGTGAAGCATCGCCAAGATCCAGCATAAACGGACGCCTCAACCTCATAAAACACGCATACAGCCGCGCACTCTCCAACCCGGTCCCCGGAAAACGTCCCTCTAAATCATAAAGCACATCTTCCGCCGTCTCCGGCAGGGAAGAAAAAAACAACAACCCTCCATCCTCCCGGCTCCGGTTAAAATTCTCTCCGGAACGCTCCACGTCAAACACGGTAAAAACATGCGGGGAACCATGATACACCACCAGCGGCTCCCCATTCTCGTCCACCACCTTGGAGGCATTGGACGGGTCATGCTCCCAATCGCCAAACCAACTCTTAAACGCCTCCGTGCGCACGGACAGCCACTGGTCTTCCGTCAGGTTCGTATCCTTCCCATTCGGAGCCTTCATGAACGTCCCGTCAGACTCCGCCTTCTTCCTGACAGCCGCCTTTTCCTTCTCGACAAAAGAACGGTAAGAAGATAAATTACGGGTAGAAACCCCGTCCTTGAAGGGTGTAGGTAGGCGGCCTTCCCGGCTAGCAGCTCCCCTAGTGGCGGGGTTTTCTATGGTCAATTCCAGCGTGTAAAGAACGTTACCTTCCTGTTCCTTAACGTATTTGATTGCTGTAACATTAACATCAAACGCTCCTATCCCTTCAATATCTACTGTATTGAAAAAATGATAGGCTCCGGCTTTTGAGGCATCTTGTTTATACGCCTCTTCAAAAAATCCATCCTCCGCATTCTCAAACAACTCATGAATGCGGGTGGCCGCCGTATAATGAACCCTCCGGGCCTCCTCCGCGGAAAACCCAAGCGCCTTCAAATTCGCCACGGACATTTGTGAAGCCCCGGCCTTGCCCACAGTCTTGCCGGAAACGCGCGCCTCAATCACGGCCTGGATCCCCGTATTCTTATTGACGAACACCTTGCCCTGCAACGGCTTCAACCTCGCCCGCATCCCGGCGGCGGAACTCACCACATCCCCGGAAGAAATGGACACCAGGGAAAAATTCGCTGCGGGAGCCTCATCTTCCGCAGGGGCGGCCCCCCTCGTCAGCGCCGCGTCCAGCATCCGGCTCACATCCTGGGAAAGCTGCAACATCCCCGTATCGGCGGAACCCGCCTCCTGTTCCGGCGCCTCCAAAGGAAGAACGCCGTTCTCCCGGTCCACCTCCTCCCGCGTCTTCACCCCCAGCTCCACCATCACGGCCAAAGCGGCCTGCCAGCTCTTCCCCTCCATCAGGGCACGCAGCCCGGCCCGCTGCACCTCGTTCTGATTGCGGAACGCCATCGCCACGCGCCAGGCATCATCCGGAGAAACAAGCTCATTCCCCAGCGCATCCAGCAAATCGGAACAGCCGTACAGGCCCAGTTCCACCCCGCGGCGGGACTGTCCCTTGCGGAAAATCCCCCTCTCCACCGCCTCCTCCTTCGTCAAACGCTTCCGGCTCACATAACGGGCAATCTCAAACAGGGAAGCCTGCCCGTCCCGGATATTATTCTCCACATCATGCGTCTGCGCCCAATCCAAATCAAACCCGGCCACCTCATCATACACCGTGCAATTAATATCCTCATCCGTGCAGGCGTTAAAACGGTGCCGGCCGCTGATCACCTGCAGGGCGCCATCCTTCCGCCTCCACACGGAAATCGGCGCGGCATTGCGCTGCCACGCCCCCACAATCGGATTCACCACCCCGGTCTGTTCATCCGCCCCCTGCTTAAACTGGGGCACATCCGGGCAAAGTGTCAGCCGGGACTTCTCAATAAACCCCTGGCGCACCCCCTCCTGAACCTCAATAAACGCCCCGTTAAACACCCCTGACTCATCCGGCTCGCCCAGCGCCTCCACGCGGGCCTGCTCCCGCTCGCGCCGCGCCTCCTGCGCCTCCGGAGAATTCTCTTCTGCGGCAGCCTCATCCGCTGCCGCCTGCGCGTCGGCCTCATCCTGCGCCTTGCTCTCCGCAAGCTCATCCTCCAGCGTCCGGGCCTCCGTTGCCACGCCCGCGCCAAACATCGCGTCCAGCCCCGCCTGCGCTCTGGCCCGCTCCATGGACAACTCCATCAAATCCCCCTGCTGGTCCCGGTACAGGGCATTCCCCGCATCCAGCATCACCGCCAGGGCCTGACGCACCGGCAGGGAAAACACGCCCTGTTCCTCCGCCTGGCGCACCATCTCGCCCAACTCCACGCGCGCCTTAAAATACCCCAGGAACTTCACCAGGTGATTCAGCAGCCTCCGCAGCCAGGAGGGCAGGGACGTACTCCGCACCGCGTCCGCCAGCCAGCGGGAACGCCCGATTTTGGAAAACGCCTCAATCGCGTCATGAGCCGTCACCGGCTTCCCGGCGTCCAGGTGAATAAACTGCATCTCCTCCCCCCGCGCCTCCGGAAACAACTCATTCATCACCCTCTGCGCCTCCTGGAGCATCGCGCAGAACTCGTCCCAGGACAAACCCTGCTCCGCCTGCCAGGAAATGACCGCCTGTTCCATCGTCTCCTCCATCAAATCCTCCACCGTCGCGTTCCCGCGGGCATACCTCAACACCCGGCGGAACGTATCCCCCCGGCGCACCTTCGTCACATAAGCGTTGGAAAACGGGGCATCCATGGCAGGAGCCTTAAACTCCGGATTCCGGGCCTGTTCCGTCCTGATGCGTTCCTGGGCTTCCTCCCATGTCCTCACAAGGGTCCCCAGCGGAATATGCTCGCTCAGGGAAGCATCCATGCGGGCGGCGGCCTCCTCATAACTCACCCCCTCCGCCTCCAGGGCGCGGATAGCGGCCATCGCCATATCCGCGCGGGCCTTCATCTGCCCCAGCGTCTCCGGGGCAATCACCACCCGTTCGGCCCCTGTCTGTTCATCCGTCACTGTGCGCGTAATCACCTCCGCCGCGTCAAAACGCCCCTGGGCAAGAGCCTGGCCCACGGTCACATCCCCGGCCAGCAAATGCTGTGCCCCGACAATGGCATGTTCCATATCGGCATCCACAAACGCCTGCAAATAAGCCGTCATCTGCTCGCCGTCCATCAGCGTGTAGGAAGGGGCGCCCTCTTCCTGCCCCTCTCCGGAAACGGAAGCATCCTCCCGCGGCGCTTCCGTGCCGCGCGCCGGAGCATACACCCGGAACATCCCCTCCTGTTCCGCAGGATCCACCCTGGGCACCATGCCGGCATCCTCGGCGGCCCGCCACGCGTCCAGCTCCCGCAAAGACTCAATGCGTTCCCCGGAAAGGCGTTCTCCGGCAGCCGCGCTCGCCCGCTCCATGGAAGCCTGCGGATCCTCCATCCAGGAATCATGCAAATGGGAAAGAGCCTTATTCAAAAAACCTTCGGCGGTCTTTTCCTCCCTGGCTTCCAGATACCCCTGGACCGTGCCTCCCAATTCCTTGTAATGTTGCAAAGAAAGGCCAAACTCTTGGGCCGCCTTTTTGATTTGAGGATAATTAAAGCCGGACATCCCAAACGTAAATGCCAGCAGGGCAAGACCCTGTTCTCCGTGCATCATCTGCCCCATATCGTCCAAATACTGACGGAAAGTCTGTTTTCCGCGTTCGTCCGTCAGGTTCATGCTCTGTACAGTACGCATCAAATACCCGGCTGTAGGCTCAAGAATGGCCTCTTCCGCAGCGCCGGAAAGCCCTTGAATAGCGTACTGGGCCTTCGGACTCGCCATCCATTGAGCCCGCCACGGGGCCAGCTTCCCGGCGGCCTTCCCACCGCCAAGCGCCTTCTTCAACCACTTATATCCGGGCGTCAACCGCCCGATGGGGGAAAAAGCAATCATCTCTTCCAGAGCATCTGCCTGGCCGAACATCATGGCCCTCTTCTCCGTTTCCTCCATCGTTAACCCAATGCTTACCCCCTCATCCCTGCGGGATTGCATGGCGGAGGAAGCTCCGATAGCAGGACCAATGGCAGGAATGAACCAGGGAGCCGTATCTCCGATAATGGAACCAAGCTGCGAACCAATGCGGCCAACCAAATGACGCTCCTCCCCTTCCAGATATTCCTTTTCCCCGGCTTCCATAGTTTCAACCAGATCGGCAGCCCAGCGGCGTCGTATCTCAAGAAAAGTGGCATCCTTCTCAATCTGAGCGCGTGCTTCATCCACATCCATTCCGGAAGCAATCAACTCCGGCAGACGCTTAGCTGCATTCGTAACGGCATCCACCTCTCCCATTACCTGTAAATTCCGCCAGGCCTTCTGACCTGTCCGCCATCCCTTCACGCCCCCGGTGCGTACCATCCCCGTTACCCCTTGGGCTGCCTTATCTATCCAGTCAATCCCGGTCCACTCGTCACCGTGCTTATCCTTGGCGTACTTCCTGGAATCATTATAAAACATATTCAGCACAATGCGCCGTGCCAGCTCATCATCTCCCACCTGTTCCGCCAGATTATTGATGATCCTGTCGTCGTACAGGGTGCCCTGCGCGTCATATTCCCGGACAAGTTGCATCCCTCTGCGGGCTCGTCTGACACTCTCCCAGGAAATGCCCGCCTCCTGCATCATCATTACCTGTTCAGGGGAGGGAACAACAGTGTCCCCGCGCACGTACCGGTCAATGAAGGGATCAATCGTAGCAGCCAATGCCTCCCGTGCCTGTTGCTGTCGCTCCTGCTCTGCCTGATAAGCACGGGCTTTTTTCTGGAAATCCTTCCAGACGGCAGCCTGTGCGTCCGCCACGGTGGCAAATTCAGGCATCTCTTTTCCCTGTGCTAGCCAATACATGGAGGGATTATCTCCATGATTGGAACCAAACAAACCGCGCAAGGTCTCAAAACCGGCATATGCCGGGTCATCCATATAGGGACTCTGCGCCGCTTCCGTTGGCTCTAACAATGCCTCTTTCTGGAGTTCTTTCAATAAATCCATATCTTGGGACAGCCCCAACCTCTCAAAAACATCCTGTGCAAACATATATTCTTGTGCTAAAACTATTGATAAAGAGGAAGAAGGGCGGAGTCGCCAATATCGTTCACCTGCGTGTAAGTATCGTCTCCACCCGGCAAAGGAGGCAGCAACCCTGGTCCGTATCCATCTTCCGGCGCTTCCGGTTCATCCTTCCCGTCGTAAATGCTGACATTCCCGCTGGCCTGTTCACCGGGAAACCTTAACGCCATGCGTTCATAAAGCGGTCCTGAAACCTCAACGCCCCGCGGGGTTCCCTCATAGACCCCGACGACGGGAACCCTTAGGAAAGCTCCATTGCGTCCCAGAGAAATGCGGGCAAAAGGTCTATTCCCAAACTTAGCCTTGATAGCCTCATAAGCCTGCTTGGAAACATACGCTCCGGATGTAGCATGCCGGACAAAAGAAACAGGGTGGTTCTCAAGAGGGGAAGGCAAATAAGGTCTTTGGCCCTTAATATATTGTGCCGCCTTCTTTTGCTGGGCCTCCCTCTCTTCTGGAGACACGTTCAACTCTTCCTGTTGCTCAAAAGAATACAAAGGCATGGACTCCAGCGCCTTCTTCATGCGGCTCTCGTCAGATCTTTTCTTATCTTCTTCAATAATAGGCCGATAGGCAAACCTGTTCCCGGCATGAAAAGCGGTAAATTGATGGATCTGCGCAAGATCTTGGGCAAGTGTGGCATTGGGATGAGCCTGTCTCCACTCCGTCATGGAAAGTTCCGTCTTATACAAAATATCTGCCTCCACCTCATCCCGCATACTCTCTGCCTTCTTAATCTGCTCCTGGTCGCCACTCTTGTAAGCATTAGCTACCTGGTAAGAAAAATAAGGAATATACACATGATCCGGCATGGCCTTCAAAACGGCCTCTATATTATTCCGGTTCGTATTGGGTCTCCCCATGGCGTCAATCCGGTCTTCTACAAACAGGCGCAGCTTCCTTTCATCTCCAAGAACCTGTCCATACTGCCCCCACTTCTTCAACATGTCATTGACGTACCTCGTTCTTTCTTCGCCGGAATTGGCGGGAGGCAGATTCCGTAAATCCTCCCGGAAGGCAAACTTAATGGAAGGGGCGTATTTCCCGTAACTGCCGGTCCGGTTATAATGCTCCACCCAGTCGTATTCCTGCTCCGTGGCTCCGTAACGGAGGGAAGCTTTCGGCCAAAGAGAACCCTTTCTGTAACCGGGCGCTCCATCTTCACCTTCGGAGCGGTTCGCGGAACGTAAAAACCTTCTGGTCTTCTCCTTCAGCTTTAAAACATCTCCTGCGCCCAGAGCATCAAAATAGCCGTCCCCAAGCTTCGTAAAAGCAACACTGGGGTTAATCAGCATATCCTGCTCGTATTCGTCCAAAAGGCCGTTCCGTGTATCTTCCAGAATACCGTTGTTCATTCCATTCTCAGAAATAATGCCGGCCTCGTAAGCCTGAATGCGCCTACGGGTGGCTCCTTGGAAATCCCTCCGCAGCAAATCCCCCTTCAACCCTTCCTCAAAAGCCTGCCTGGACTCCTGAATCTGCCCCTTAAGCATCAACTCGGAAGCCCGCCCCTGGAGTCGGCGCATCACATCCTGCTTTCTGGCTCCGAACCTGGAGGCCTCCTCCTGGGAAACAAAACTCCCCTTCAACCCGCGGAACTTCCCTTCGTAATTCCGTACAAACGTATTCAGGGCGCTCTCTTTCAGCCTCCCGTCACGATCGTAAAAAGACAGCTCATGACCGCGGGCAAACCCCAATCTCCGTGTTATCTCCTGCTCAAACTCGCTGGCCAAATCATTCATCTGGCCTTCCAGGCGCGTCTGCTCGCCGAAATCCTTCATGCGCTGGTACTGGTGGGCAACATCAGACACAAACTCCTGGGCATTCTGCAGCGCCCTCTGAACGGGCTTGGAAGAAACATCCGGCATCTGGACCGGGGAAGGGGTGGAGGAAGCCGCATTCATCCGGGTTCCTCCGTACAAGGGTTGCTGTAAATCACTCATCTTCGTTCATCTTGAAACGGTTAAAACTTAAAAACCTTGGGATGGAAATCTCCTTCCAGTCCTCGCGTCCGCGGATGCAGCGCTGCCACCTTGCCCGGTCAAAACGCCCCTGCACCAGACAAGCCAGCTCCCTGACGGCCTCCATGCGGCCGTGGGCAAAAAGAATAATCAGCGTCCTGGGAGACTCCGGATCTGGCACCCCCGCAAAAAACAACGAAGGGCAGCACCACACGACCCCGCCTCCCGCATCCGCCAGGGAAACGGTCTCCCGGAACCAGCCGGGGCGCTGGGCTTCCATCAGTAAAAAAGCCTGCTGCATGGGAGAAACGCTCATCTCTTTCCAAAACCCATGAAATTAGCCAGCAGGGAATCCCTCAACCTGTTGGAAGACTGTATGCTCCCCGGCACCATCCCCCCCAGGGAACCGGAAAGGGAATAAGCATTCATCATCCCGGAAAAAGCCCCCTGGGCTCCTCCTACCTTGGCTCCCCACTCCTCCCCGCTCTCGGTAACACCCCCCAGCAATCCTCCACCGGACATTCCTGCCGCCCCCATGACTCCCCCCGCCACCGTCAGGGCCGTCTGAATCATGGCAGAACCAAGGGCATTCTGTGAAAGCATCTTATACTGGTCCGCCTCGCTGTGTGCCGCCATCATGGCCAGATCACCCTGGTATCGGGCGGACTCCGCGGCAAACCGCTTATTGGCATCGGAAACCGCGTTGGAAAGGGCCGCATCCCCAATGGCGCTCTCCCACACATCCGCCACCGCCACCTCCGCCTGGCTTCCGGAACCCTCGGAAGTAAAACCGGATCCGCCGCGCTGTGCCCGTGCAGAACCCATGGCGGCATTCTGATTCTGGCGCATCCGCTTCATATTGCGGGCGGCCAGGTGGGAATCGGAAACCGCCTCTGCCTCCAGGGCGCGGGCCTTCTTCTCATAAGCCGCCTGCGTGGCGCGCCCGTTGCTCAAAGCCGCCTGCCCCTGATACTTATACTGCTGGGAAACCCCGAAATCGGAACTCATAACATCAGAAAATGGAACTGTTTAAAATCTCTGTTAAAGGATCCTGATCATTGGAAGCATGCTGGCAGGTGTCCCAATAAAGGGCCTTGCTTAAAAACGCCTCACCCTGTGCCTCCAAAGCGGCCGCAAGCTGGGGAGAAGAAGCCAGCTTCAAAGCGCACCTGCCAGCCAGAAGAAACACAACGCCCTTGATGAAAAACGGACTATGATCCGGCAGCACTTCGGAGCGGGCTACCTCGTCGGAAAGATAATCCACCACCAGCTTATCGGTCCCGGCGGCGCGTTTCCCGTAACGCTCAACCACCAAATCACGCCCCTCAATGCGGAACAAATCCGCCCCCACATACAGCACGCGCAGGCAATCATCCGGAATCGGATGCCTCATGACAGAGCGCTCCATCTCAACCCGTTTGGTTGCCCAGGTCCATGCCCCGAACAACAGCGCTTCCTGCAACACGGTAGGCCACCACAAATCAACGGTGCGACCGGCTGGGGAACCCTTCACATACTCCCGGTCCCCCAACTGGGCCAAAGCCTGGTTAAAAACGGTCACCTTATCCATTTGAGGCATCATGCCACATCCCCAGGACTGATGAATACAACCGTAACTTGAACAAATGAAAAAAAGAAAGGGCGCCCCGCACAGCAGGACACCCCTCCGAACCAATAGTCAACGCAAAAAAACTAACCGGAAATCCCCACCAGCTTATTATAATAATCGGTAGCCTCCCGCCACTGTGGATGTGAAGGATCGGCGATTGCCTTATAATAACGGTGACTGGGGTCGGACAAAACAGCTTGAGCCTCGTCGGCAGGGTCCGTCTTCGCCGGAATCTGACCGCCGCCCTTCAAACCTCCCTCGCCTATCATCCGGGAAATGGCGTGCAGAACGCGGAACCCGTCCGGACTCGCAAACACAGCCATCTTCTCCATAGGAACGCCGGACTCCACGGAAAGCTTCCGGGCAAAAGCCTTGGAGGCAGAAACATTCGTCTCATACTCCGCTCCCCATTCCTCCTTCAACGCTTCGTCAGCCTCCTTAAAAGCCGCCTCCTCGTCCGCGCGGATGCTGGCAGCCACCTCGGAAAGAAACTTCCCGGCGGCATCGGCCGGCAGCCCTGCCGCCCTGGCATGTCCCTTCAACATATCCCGCAGGGCATCATTCTCCACAAACCCCTCCCCAAAATCAATCTCATACTCGGTCTCCTCCTGCGGAGAAAGCGGGGGAGGACTGTCGGGAACCGGATCGGGCTCTTCCGTACCCCCTGAAAAATCGTAGGGATTGGACGGGACAGGAGGATCCGCGGGAGGCGGATCTCCCGCGGGATTCGCAGGAGGGGCGTCATTCGTGGGAGACGGAGCGCCATTGCCGCCAGCCCCCCCTTCCGGAATGGCCTCTTCGTATAAGAACCTGTTATGGAATAGTCTACTATAGATCATGTAAATCAGGGTTATATTGTTCAATCTCGTATCTTACCCACAGGAGAACCTCCCGCTGGGCATCTCGGCGCATTGCGTCAAGGGGATCGTAGGAACCAGCCTTCCCTTGAAAGCAGGGCAAATTCGTCTGGAACTCCTTCTCTAAAATATCCAGCACCTCCGGAGTAAAAGCCTCCTTCAGCGCGGCTCGTCTCCGGTTGAGCCTCTTGAGAAACTCAACCTGTTCCGGTGTCGGCTTATCTTCAAACATATTCATCATCATTCCGTATTAAACTGTGCGGACGCCGCGGCACTATCCCTGCCGGCCCTGGCCAATTGTTCCGCAAGGGCGGCCTGACGCATCTGATCCTCCTGCGCCCTCTCCTCCTCAACCATCTTGCTATTCTCGGACGCGGACACAATGCACTTGGACGGGGCGCCGGAACTGTCCCACATAAACCGCAACACCTCCCATGCCTTCATGCGCTTGGCAATGCGGGTATCGCCCGAAACCTGGATATACTTCGCCAACCCATTCAGCACCCCCTCAAGGCCGTACCTCTGCAAACGGTCAAATGCCTGGGCAATCTTGCCCAGATAGCGGGTGCGGGGAGTTCGCAACTCAAACTTCTCCCCATCGGCGGAACGGACAAAAAACTCATCAGGCGCGTCGCCCGGAAGCACGGCCCCCTGCATATTGCGGAACATCAGGCAGACAATGCGATTCATCATCGTCTGGAAATCCTGCGAAAACTGAATGAAAGAAGAAAAAAAGCAAATAATGCGTTCCGACTCGCGGGCATTCACCTCCGTAGCCGTCATCTCGCGGTCCACGCTTGAAACCACCTGGAGAATATCATTGAAAAACGCCTCCCTGATCAACTTCTCCTTCTTATCTTGCCGCTCCAGCATAAACCTCACATCCCCCACGTTCGCCCATTCCCTCGGAAACTGTGAACCAATAAGCTCATCCGGAACAACCGTCTTGCCTCCGGCCCGCAAATCAACCTCCTTTGCCATCTTAGCCGACACAATAACGCTGGGAATTGCCGCCCGGCTGCCGGCCACATCCATCACCCGATCCATCAGCAGGGTAGCCTTAATCTCCGGCAGCACAGCCTTGCCCGGAGCCTCGCCGTAAGAAGAAACGCCACCCTTCAAAAAGCGCGTCACCAAAAAAGGAAACTCGTAAAAGCCGCCATGGAAAACAATCTTCTCCGCCTCCCTGGCAATATACACGTCCAACCACTTGCGGCGGCCAGGCCTTACCATGTCGGAACCGAACTGCGCCCGGCTGTTGGGCAGTACAAGGTGAACAAACTCGAACATCTCGGTGTACCGCCTCTCCGCATCCTTATACGCCTCCTGAATCTTGACAGGCAGATTACGCAGCTTAAACATCTCCACGGCCTGCTGGGCAGTAAACTTCAACGTCCGCACCAGCGTATTCACCTCCCCGTGGGCTCCCTCGGCAATCGCATAAGTCCCGGTAGGGACGTGTTTAAACACCAGGGACCCGTCACGGGAAACATCTGCAAACATGCAGCCTGTCCCTGTCAGGCAACGGTCCAGGTAAACCTCGTGGGCCGCCGCATAAAAATTGGAATCCGCCAGCGCGCGGTAGACGGCCTCCGTCGCTTTGCTGTACCAATCGTCCTCATCGGTGTAATCATCCCTTTCCTCCTGCGGCCGCAGGGAAAACCACTTCTGATCCATGGGAGTAATAAAAAGAAGATGAGCGGACGCCAAATTCAAAAGGGACTTATGCGCCACCGGAGAAAAACTGGACGCAGCCGTCATCTCATTAGCCTGTTCCTGCTGGCGGGCCTTCCCCTCCATCCGCGGCATAATGCGCCGGCGCAATTCATCCCAATCCCCGGAATTCTTATTCATCTCCGTGAACAGGGCGTCTGCCGTCCTCAATAAATCTTTAACATTTTCCATGGATCTCCTGTGTAAAAATCAACCCAGCGTCTTCCTCAGGCCAGCCAGGGAAGAAAGAGGATTACTCCGGTTCGTCGTATTACTAAGCTTCAAGCGGCGACGGGCAGACGAATTCACCGCATTCTCCGCTTGGGAAACATCCTTGGTTTCCGTAGTAATAACCTTCTGTTCCGGGGCATTCGCCATGGCATCGGCCATAGCGTTGGCGGCGCTTGCCTGCTTCTTGGCCGCCTTATTGGCTCCATATCCCCCGAACGTGGCGATATTTGCCAGGGCCCCTCCGACAGCTTTTAATGGATTTGAACTCATAACAACTAATGGTAAACAACTAAACAAGCTCCTGCGCCACGCTGAACGCATCGTCGCATCTGCTCAGCCAGCCCTTCCCGAAGGTCGGAAACTGCCTGCAGGAGCGGTAAAACGCCTGACGCTTCTCTTGTAATCCAATGATGAACACCGCTTCACCCGTAGCGGCCAGCTGGTCCTGCAACTCCTGCCGGGTCCTGGGGCCGACAATCCCGTCCACCACAAGCCCGGCGCCGTGGATGTTCAGCGCGCGCTGCAAAATCTTCCCGGTATTCCTGCTCCCGGAATTGAAAAAATGGTCCCGCAACATAAACTCCGTGGCCGGAAAAGCGTCAGAACCCAGCCAGGAACGCACGGCGGCGGTATTATCCAGGACGTACTGGAGACATCCCTCCCAGGCCTCTTCACGCCTTCCGGCATCCAGCAGGGCCTTCAATCTGTTAAACACGGCCGGTTCAATGCCGTCGCAAATACCGCAAATCTCCCACTTGCCGCCCTTATCGGCGGCAGGAAGGCGGGAAACGCGCAGGGAATCCGGCCCGGTAACGCGGCTGT
>OJQF01000573.1_pt1 | contig 19108 bp, 19 predicted proteins | sample 1598681 | NCBI WGS metagenome assembly OJQF01 (sample SAMN03922506, study PRJEB24848) | human gut metagenome | isolation source: stool sample | host: Homo sapiens | place: Germany | collected 2011-11 | reverse complement strand
CCTGGTCATCCGACACGGTAGGTGTCGGCATTGCCGCCAGAGTTTCCAGCCCATCCACTGCATAGTTTGCGATCTCCGTGATACGGCTGAACGCCACACCAGCGTCGGAACCCAGTACCAATGCCGCTGCAACCGGCTGAACCATAGTATCGAAACTTTGGGCCACCTGGTTGTAATACTGCTGGCGACGTACCCTGTTGAAGTCGATCAGGTTAGAATCTTCTTCTGTAAAGCCGCCGTCCGCGAACATCTTCGGCTTTCTGCCTGGCAGGCCAAGCAGATCGCCCAAGCCAACGCCCAGCAGCTTACCAGCTGTCAGCCAGGTATCAATGTTCTTTTCACGAACACCACGCCGGAAACTGATAACAGCTTCCGGGCCAGCCTCGCCAGCAATGGACGGCCCATGCGTCATGCCGCCGTTGGCAAATGCCGGGACGGACACAGGCGACAGGTTGAATCCGAACGACTTACCGCCGATTACCGGAACCGGGATGCCGAACAGCGTTTCCGGGATCGTGAGCTGGATTTTGTTCAGCGCTCCAATGATGAAGTTGACCGCTTTCACACCGATGGTCGCAACCTGCTTCAGGAAGCCTATGATGCCCAGAATCACAGGCTCTACCACCGGAAGCACCTTGCCTACCAGATCCACCGCCACCTTGATGGCGTTGACCAGAGTTGTGCCCACCAGGCTGACCACCGTGGACAGCAGCGGCATGACTGCCGGGATGCCCTCATTCACGATAAAGCCGAAGATTTCAGTCAGCACCGGCTTGATGTGGTTTACTCCCAGATCTACAATCTGAGAGAACACACCGGCGAACGATTCAATCAACGGCATAACCGTCTGGATGGCAGGGGTCATAGCTCCGAACACGTCACCCAGATTTAGCCCTCCGATACTGAAGCCGGATAGCTTTTCCTGGATGCTCTGCAAGCCCTCCGGGGTGGTGAGCTGCCCGAACACTTGCTTTACAGTGTCGCCGACACCGGCTATCTTTCCGGTAAATTTGTCAAAGACGGCAAGCCCGCCCTCGCCAAATACCATTCCGACGATGTTGCGGATGTCCTCGAAGTGATCTCCCAACAACGAGACTGCCGCAACGATTGTACCGATGCCGGTAATAACTGGGCCGAATGTGCCAAGCAGTGCCATGAATCCGCTGCCCAGTTTTGCGGCCACTGGGCCTACCGTCGTACCCAGTACGTTCAGCCCTGCGCCGCCGACATTCAAAGCTCCCTTCACCGTGCTCAAAGCGCCGCCGCCGATTTTGGATGCTGCACCCGCCACCTTGCTGCCGACACCGAGGACGGTAGAACCCACTTTGGACTGACTGACGGTCTGCCATGCATTGGACAGCCCGTTTCCAATGACCGTCTTTCCTGCGCCGAGGAAATTTTTCACTCCACCGGCCATACCTCCAAGGTCAAGACCGTTCGGTCCTGCAATGCCGGAAAGAATCTGTCCCGCAACACCGCCGGTCTTGGCAATAAATCGTCCAACCGGATTGCCGCTTCCGAACCCCACCAGAGCATTTTTCAGGCCGCCCAGCGATTGCCCGACATTGGAAACATACCTACCGGAGCCGGAGTTTTTCAGCACGCCCAGCAGGCCACCGTTCGTGCTAGCTTCCAGCACATCATTTACAAAACCGGTGTTTCCTTTCTTGGTTCCGCTTCGCAGGCCCTTGAAATTTTTCAGTGTTGCCCAGATGCCGACACCAGCGCCGTCCAACGTCTGCCCAATTTTTCCAAGGCGCGTTGTGGGCTGCTGCGCTCCGGCACCGGCCATCTGAACGCCGTACTTTGCATTTTCAGCAAACATTCCGGCATTCGATTTTACAAAGGATGCGCCACCAACTGCCCGTTGGATCAGGCTTGTGGGTGTCAGTGCGCCCATCAGATTTCGGACAGTGATACCTCCGAATGTTCCGCCTGGGGCACCGCTCGGTTTTCCGCCGATTGCAATGCTCCCGATGGTGTTCAGCAGCGAGGATCCTGTGCTATAAGCCGTCGGTGCAAAGCTCATAGCTCCGAACGCCGCGACTATGGCAGCAATGGCCCCTGCCACTTCCGGCCCATGCTCTGCAGTGTAGTCGATGCCCTTCTGGATCCACGGCAATGCCGCCTGCGCCGCATTGCCAATTCCAAGCAGCGCGGAGTGCAACATCGGCAGAATGCCATTGACGATGTTGGACAGATCTGGCAAGCTCTCGGTGATACCGTTTGCTATGTCGATCCACATGGATGTCAGTTCTTTCTTTGCCGGAAGGAACTGATTGCCCACATTGATAAGCAGGCGGTCTGTCGCATTACTTGCCATCTGGCTTACCGCTTCGCTGGTGTCCAGACGAACAAGCAATTCTTTCTCCATGCTGCCGCTGTATGCGCTGGTATCACCAGCCATAAGCAAGGCATTCTGGAACGCAGGCAAGTTGCCCACAATTTTTGAAACGCCCTCAATGGCCCACTGTCCAAACAGTGTCTTGATGGTCGCAGTCTGCTGGTACTTGTCCTGTTTCGAGATCGCCTCAAAGACTTTGTACAGAGTGCTTGCTGCACCATCTTCTCCGTTCGGCCCGGTGGACTGCATATCCTTTGCAATCTGCACGGGATCAAAACCGAGTCTGTTCCATGCGCCCACCTGCGCATCCGTTGCACTGTTGCCAAGGGTGATGTTTGTAAACACACGGTTCAGGCTTGTTCCGGCCTTTCCCTCATTAACGCCCATAGCCAGCATGGTGGCTGCCAGCGCAGAGGTCGTGTGCAGGTCAACGCCGGCTGTCTGGCCGACACCGCCGGACGTATTCACCACGCTGGCGATTTCCGCCGCCGTGGTAGCCATGTGGCCGCCCAGATAGTTGATGGAATCTGCAATGTCGATAATCTGGTTGTGGGTCTTACCAAAAGCGGTTTCCCACTTTGCCATATAATCGGCCGCAGACTTTGCATCAATATCCCACGCAGCAGCTAGCCGGGCCGTATCGTACAGGTAGCTTTTTTCTCCGGTTTGCTGGTTATCCAGAAAGATTTGCTCATAGCTCTTACCGGACTGTCCCAGCGATGCGGCGATCTGCGCCATCTCGTCCCGTTTGATTGGGACCTGCGTGGTCATCTTGAGGATCGCGTCCTCCATGGTGGCACGCTTTTCCGGGTCAATGCTGCCGTCATCGTTCATGATGCCGCCAACATACTTGACTGCATCTGCTGCCTGGGCTTGGTATTCCTCTGCCATGGAGGTTGTCTTTTTAATCATGACAGCGGACGCAGTTGTCAGCGTCGCCATGATTCCAAGCCCAGTCTTTCCGATTACGCCCAGAGTGTTTGCTACCGTGCTGCCCAGCGACTTTGTTCCCGTCAGTGCGCTCGCCAGATCACCGGTCAGCCCCTTCGTCTGCTTTATTGCAGTTACAAGGGATGGGTCCACCTTGCCCATGATGCGGATGCTGAGGTCTAGTGCTCCATTTCCCGCCATACGTCTGCCACCTCGTTACACAGATCCACCAGCTCCCGCCGGGGCAGGTGCAGCAGATCCGTCATGTTGGAATGCGTGGCAATGGATAGCTGGATAGCTGCTTTCCGAAGTCCTTTTGCCCCGCCTTTTACTCGAAAAAATCAGAGTTTACGGCATCGCGCAGCTTGACCGCCTCGCACAGCGGCAGACCGGCAAAGAAGTCCACCGGGTAGCCGGTGCCCATGCTGGCGATGATGCAGCAGTACAGGTAGTTGCGATGCGTATTCACCGGTGCAAATCCGCCCGCAGCCATACGGTTTTCTGCCATGGATTCGCTCATAGTGTTCAGTTCGCCCACGCCGGACAGGTCGATGCTGTCAAAGGTCTTACCCTTCAGCTCAGCCTTTTCGCTGCCCTCGTAGGTGTAGGGGGCTGCAAACTTCAGGGTGTGAGATTCCAGCTGCTTTTTCACTTCATCGGCGTTCTCGCTGTTATCCATGCCCTTGACGACCGCCGCCTGCACTTTTTTGATTTTGCCGCGGGGCATGAGCTTGAAGAACTCCACAGGCTTGCCAGTGGCCTTAACGGCCATTTCCTGTGCAAAAGAAGTGGTCATTTCCATCACGGACATGGCCGCCAGTTCGTTGCCGATGTTTTTCTGAATGTCGATCAAGTCCTGCACGGTCATCTTCTCCATGCCAGACAGATCCAGACTGTCATACTCCTTGCCCTCAAACTTATAGGGCTTGTCGAACTTCACGATATTGTCCATTGCTGTTTCCTTTCCAAAAGACAATCAGCCGCCCCACGCCGGGACGGCTGACTTCTTCATGTATCGGGTTTAGATAAGAGCGTTGATCTCGGCACGCATATCCTCGCCATCAACATAGTAGCGGCCTGCAAACTTGTCGATGTCGATAACAGTAGTGCCGTCAACCTCCATCAGGTAACGGGTGACTTCCAGCGTGGTGGTGCTGCCCATGGTGTCGGCACGCTTCAGCTTGCCGGGATCCAGTTCCTTGGGACGACCACCCAGGACGACGCGCAGGCCCTTGTAGGTGTAGCCGCCGTTCTTGTTGTCGTTCTGCATGGCAGCACGCAGGGTAATCTGGATGTTCTTGTTGGGGTTCATCATCTTGGTGGCGTAGCTGTACATGGTGTTCCAGTTCAGCGTTGCCTCCATGGATTCAAACTGACCGGGCACGGGAGAATCGACTTCGCCTGCAATGCCCATGCCGGACACGGAGGTGGTCTTGTTCTTGATCTTGGGCAGGGTGACTTCATCTGCCAGACCAATGAGCAGGTCATCTTCCGTGTACGCATTGTAGTCATTGATGACCTGGGGAACCAGGTCACTGGAAATATTCAGAGCCATATGTCATTCCTCCTGCTTACAGAGACAGAGCCGAGGTCAGTGCGCCGGCCTCATACTCCATGGTGTTGTTGATCTGCTTAAAAGGCGGGAACGGCGTGCAGAACTGATAGAAGGAGTAGTGTCCTGCAACCAGTTCAGCGGTCGTGTTGCGGTCGGGGTCTGCCTTCATGCTGTAGCTGGCGCATACCTCGGTAGAGACATAGACGCTGCCCTTCATGTTCTCGCTGTCGATGATGGACTGAAGGCGCTTCTTGTTCATGGGCTTATCCAGCTTGCTCATGTTGTCCAGAACAAAGCTGGTCCAGGAGTGGTTGAAGAAGCGGCGGACACAAAGGAAAGCGTCCTTCGGGTCGGTGTTTTTCGGGTAGCAGCAGGTCTCATTGCCCCACACAACAAAGTCGCCGGAGCGGATGAAGGTCGCCACGCCCTGCTCATTCAGCACATTGCCCTGCTCCTGATCCATCAGGACTTCGGTGCCATCTTCCAGGCAGGCGGAGGAAATGGGTACGCTGACATTGGACGGGCTGGCATTAGGCGTGTCGTTGTACAGGCTGTCGTTGTAGACTGCCGCAGCAGCGGCCAGAGAGCTACCGCTGTAGATGGTGCTGCCGATCTTGCCGTACAGCCACAGGCCATATGCTTCACGAGAAGTTGCGCCCTGCTTGACCTTCTGGTTTGCCACGTCGGTGTACTTGCGTGCACCGGAAGCGGAACTGTCGATGTCAACAAAGCACACTGCATCGAAAACGCCATTGATCTTGCGGCACTTTGCCTGGAGCGCTGCGCACACCATGGGATCCTTGGAAAAGCGGGGTGCCAGCAGAATGCCGGGAACCATGCCCAGCTTGGGGAACACCTGTCTTACCACTTCCAGTCCGGTCTCTGCACCGGTGGCCGCATTCACGCCGCCCACGATGTCGGCAGCGGTGATTTTGGTCGGGTCAAGAATGGAACCGGAAACGGTCAGGGCCGTTGCGCCGTCGCCTTTGCCGCCGTTGACCAGCGCAATGCTCACTGTGCCGTCGTCGTTGAAGCTGGCCGTATAGTCCTCGTCCACCGTAAGTACGGTCTGCTCTTTCTTCACAACCAGCTTTTTCAGCAGGATACCGGTCTCGTCGATCTCTGCAATGCCATCATTCACCTGCACAGTCTTGTTGGACAGCTCGGTAATATGCTTTGCATTTGCAGGATCCAGGACGTTGACCACGACGATGGGGGAAATGCCCATCACCTGGAAGCTGGCACTCACAGCCTCGCACAGGGTGTACTTTGCGAAATCACTGGAATAGCCCACTGCGGCGGCAGCCTCTTTGAAGGTGTTCACCAGCATCGGCGTGTTTACTGCCGCTTCCGGGTCATCCAGCATATTAACGGGGGCCGTGCCCACAACAATCTGCAGGCCGGAGTTGACCGTTACCGGAGCGGTGACGCTGGTCGCCGCTTCAGTCTTGTTAAAGCCATGCGAAATAGCCATCTGTCGTATCCTCCTTACTTCATCAGGGCAGCAGCCTTGTTGCAGAGAATATTTTCTCTGGTGCCGTCCTGTTCCAGTTTCACCCGCATTTCAGCGAGCTTGTCCAGCGGAACGATCAGTGCCTTCAGAAGCGGCACCTGTTCCACTTTTTCTTTCAGCTTGTCGGGCAGGCCATCCACGAAAACCGTGTACTGCGGTGCGATACCCTTGATAGTCGGGCCGCAGTATGCCACGGGGGCCTGCACCTGCGCTGCGGCCTGTTCAGTCTGATTTTCCTGAACTTCTGCCGCTGCTTTCTTTTCAGTGCCCATATTAAATCAACGCCTCCACTTCTTCATTTTTCAGTGCGTTCGGGGTCTTGCAAATCAGATTCACAATTCCCCAGTAGTAGTGATCCATGTCATCGTCTGAAAGCTCCCACTTTCTGGGATAGCCAACCTCAAACGCTCCACCGAAAACCGGCTTGCGCTTGAAGTGCTGCATAATCGCTTCCTTGATGTTCACGGTCTCCACATACCCCTGCCGATCAATTCCACGGTCATAGCTGCAAATAACCAGCTGCATGAGAACCAGCTGCGGATCATGGTCATTATCGACCTCGCCGCTCGATTCGATTACGATGATGCAGGGGTACATGGCATCGTTTGTGTCAATGTCATCATCGTTGTCCGTCTGGGTAGGCAAAAACTGCTTATAGATCTTGAGGGGCTTTTCCCCTTCCTGCCCGGTGAACATCATGCCCCGGAACAGTTCTTCCAGCTCGTCCATCATGGCTTGCTGGCACATTTCGCTGGTATAACCGGTGATTTTCTCGGCCATATCAGATCACGCCCTTTCGCTTTGCATTGGCGATCAGCTGCCGGATTCGTCGTTCGGTGTTGTCCTGAAGCATCTGTTCCACGGTCGTTTCCTGCATTTCCCACACCGTGTGGTGCATCGCAGAGCCGGAAGGGCTGGACATCGTGACCAGCTTTTCGTTCGGCTTCCAGCGTTCTTTTCCACTCTCGGTATAGTCTTTGTCAGCGGGCACGCCCAACTGGCGCTGTACCATACCGATGTGCTTCGACTTAAACTGAACCAGGAAGCCCTTGCTCCTTTCGCCGGTTCCGCTCAGACCGATCATCGGACTGCCTTTCAGAACGTGTGCCTGAAAAACAGGCGGCGCATTGCGAACAGACGGACCCATGAAGGGCTTTGTGGGGCTGGTTCTGAAATAGCCCAGGTCTGCCCGGAATGCGCCGGGGTCGTTCTTCATGATGGCAAGGATAGCCGTCGGGTGGCGGTTGGTCGCTCTCTGCCGCTGACGCAGATCTTCGATCATACGCCTGCCAGCCGCGTTGAGGTCATAACGGTTCTTAACCTCGGTCAGCATCAGCTTTCGCGTCTGTCTGGCCGTGGTGTTGACCGCCACCTTCAGCGCTGCCGGGGTCTTGTTCGACAACACGCCAAGGGCACGGGACACTTCTTCGTCATTGACGGAAACCGTCATGGTGGAAGCGTCGTAGTTGGTATGGAAGTATGCCACCTTACCTCACCCTTTCCAATTCCATCCGGTAAACTCCCGCCTTCAGGGAGCAGGACTTGATTTTGTAGTCCCGCTTCTTATCCAGTGTGATCTGCTTACCGTTCTTTGGCATCGGGCCGTAGTCTTTCTGTTTCACGAACAGCAGCAGATCGGCCTTATACATTCCCTGGTCAAAGGACTGTTTTGCTCCGCCCTCCCAGTGCGCCGCACGTTCATTTACGCCGGGGTGCTGGGTAATGCAGAGCATCTGCTTATCATCTATGTAGCGTTCTTCTGCAAACTCGTTCAGGTTGAAGAACACCGTTTCCACATCCTGCGCCACATAGTCTTTGAACGTAGGGAGCGGCTTCGGGGTGTCCGGTTCGCCGTAATTCTGGTCAACGTCCAGCATATCAGCAAACCTCAGCTACCAGCCAGGAATCTACCTTATCAGGGATCAGCAGCGGGTGGCTCTGAAGCTCAATGAAGCGACGGTCGGGACGATGCTCCACATAGGTGCGCAGCAGACGGTCGCCCTCAAAGCTGTGCCAGTTGCCGCCATCATCCAGATAGTTGCACAGGCCGTAGGCACGCATGAAGTTTGCGTTGCTGGGGATCATCAGCACCATGTTATCGGGAATCAGCGGCTTGGTCTCGCCGGTCGCGTCATCCAGATAAACTTCGTCGTAGCCGTAAACGTCCACACCGGGCAGGTTCAGGTGGCCGTAATAGGTCAGGCCACCTTCCAGCTCTTTGGGTGCCATGGAACCGATGTCGAAGCGGCGCTTGTCCATCAGTTCCAGAATCTTACCGTCAGCCATGAAATTGTCGGCTGCAACCTTGCCCATGACGACCATATCTGCGTTGGCAAAGCCGTTACGGCTCACCAGCTGCTTCCAGTCGCGCAGATTGCCCCAGGGGTCAGCGGCGGACTTGCCCCACTGCTTCGTGCCTTCAAGAGTGATCTTGTTGCCAAAGCCGAAGTCGATGACTTCATCCACGCCCTTGCCCTTGACCTTCAGCTTGCCGGTGGTAAGCACCTGTGCGGCCATCCACTCTTCGCGGCGGGTGGTCATGTCGTTCAGCTGGTTGTATTCCTCGATCAGCTTTTCTGCTGCACGGTCTGCCGGGGTGCGGCCAGAGAACAGATCTTCACCGGGCAGGCGTTCCATGTACTGGTCTGCCGTGCTGATGGTCGCCGGGTTGATAAGGGGCGGTGCATAGGATTTGGTCTCGTAGCCCTCGCTCTGCACGATCTCGCCGCCAACCAGCGGATGGATGAATGCAGCCATCTTGCGATTGCCCTTGACAATATCAATGTCAACGCGGCGGGTCGGGAAGGTTTTCACGTTGGAGAAAAAGCGATCCCGCAGAAACGTGCGGATCGGCGGGGTGGTGCGAACAACCTCGATCAGGTGCCGAGGCTCATAAATGCTTACTTCATTAGCCATAAATGTTGTCCTCCTTACTTCAGGAAAATGCCAAGATTGCGCAGAGGAACTTCAACGTCGTCTACGCTCACGTTCTTCGGCAGCACAAGGCCAGCAGCGAAAAACTCACCGGTCAGATAAATCGGCACTTCTTTGTCTGCCTCTGCACTGTCAGCGGTAATACCATACAGGCCGGTAAGAACCGCCTGACCTGCACCGGCTGCATCTGCAACCGGCTTCACTTTGCCGCCCTCGATCAGAACAGGGGTGTGCGCCTCGACCGCCGCACTGGCCGTCTTGGTGGCCTTTGCGATGCCGATGTCGGTTCCGGCAATGAAATATTCCGGGGCCGTGCTGAAATCTTTTCTTGCAAGATCCATGATCATAGTTCCATCCTCCTTACTTCACGCCGTTAGCCTTGCGGATTGCATTCATAAATGCCTTGCTTTCCTCATCTTCGGCTTCAGGGTTTGCAGGCGGCGTGTTGTCGATGCTGTTGGCGTTCGAGTTCTCCGCAGCCGCCTTTGCACTCTTCAGATAGTTCTTGCTCTGCTCCTGCTGTTTTGCCTTCATGCTGGCAATAACAGCCTTTGCAAAGGACGCAGAATCAACAGGCTTCGTAAACTTCGCCTCGTTGGCCTGATCTTCCGCGCCGGGCAGAGTTGCGTTCTCGATCTCCTGAATGCGGGTGCGCTCGGCAGTGATAGCCTCATTCTCGATGGTGGCTACCAGATCCGGGTACGCCTTGCGGAGATCATCCGTGGTCTTGATGTCCATGTTTTTTACCTCCCCATGGTCATTGCGTTCCGGCTTTTCCGCCGGGTTCATATTTTCAGGTCGGTTCACAGGTTTTTCCGTAACCCGACTTCTGACAAAATTGGGTGCTTCGTTGAACGGGGTGTTCATGCTGATGCTGTTGACGAACAGAACACCATTGCGATTCTCCACAACGGAATCTTTTGCATCGTCATCCACCTCGTCTACGAAGCCTTTTTCTTGGGCTTCCGTTGCCGTCCACCAGTTTGTTTCATCCATCCACTTGGCGCATTCATCCTCAGTTTTACCGGACTTCTTGGCGTACAGAGCAATGATGCTGCTGCGGATGGTTTCAAGTGCTTTCAGACAGTTCTTCATGTCCTCTGCGGTCAGGTAGTCGCAAACGCCCATGCTGACCGGATGAACCATGTAGCTGCCGTCTGCCGCTGCCACAACTTTGTCCGCATGGCAGGCAACGATGGTGGCGGCGCTTGCGCACAGCCCGTCAATGTGGGCGGTCACGGTAGCGGCATTGCGTTCCAGCATATTGCCAATGGCCTGGGCCGCAAAAACGTCGCCACCTCCGGAGTTGATGTATACGGTGATTTCTTTCACATCGCCCAGGGCGGCAAGGTCGTCCGCAAACCGTTTCGGGGTCGCTGCGTCCTCCCACCAGCTGCGCTCAGAAATATCGCCATAAAGCAGCAGTTCCGCTTTCTGGTCATCGTCGGCCAGATTGCGGAACTGCCAGAACTTATTATTCGTTGACTTGGGGTTCGTCTGGGAATTGGCTTTGCCCATTGCAACCTACCTCCTTCATTTTTTCCATTTCACTTTTGCGCTGCCGCATATTGGCCCGCCAGCTTCCGCCGGTCATCTGTGCCGTTTCCTGTTCGGCAGTGGAAATGCCCTGTTCCATACGCAGGATAGCCGCCTCGATTTCTTTCTTCGCATCCAGATTGGTGCGTGCCGGGCCGTTCCAGTTACAGGCCATATAGGCTTTTGCAACAGCCGGGTCATCGAAGAAGCCCGGCGCATTGATACGTCCACGGGCTACCGCTTCGGCAAACCACTTTTCGTATGTCGGCTGGCAGAAGTCCGCTGCAAAGCTGTCCCGCATCACATCGCACGTTCTCCAAAACTCGTTCAGAGAACCGCGGCTTGCGGAGTAGTTGGAGCTGAACTTCTTATAAAGCACCTCGCTGGGCACTTCAATACCCGTCGCCACCTGGTTGGACATAGCTGACATAAAGCCGTCATATGTCGTGGTCGGATGTTTCGGGTCAAACGTGTCCGGTGTTTCGCCGGGCGCAAGGTCAAACACCGCAGACGGCGCAAGGTTGATTGCCAGTTCATCAGGCGGAGTGTTCGGGTCCTCCGCCTTGTCGGACGGATCCTCACCAAACGGTGCTCCGCTGACCGGGTTATCATGCTTGATAAACAGCGTGATAGATGATGCCACGATGGCCGCGGCCAACTCTGCATCCGTATATCTGCCCATCTGCTTCATCGTGGGCAGTACCGGTGCCAGCAGGGGAACGCCGCGCCGCTGCCCGGCACGTTCCCTCTGGGTGACACACAGGATGTTCGGTTCTCCCGTTTCTTTGTCGCGGGCTTCTACCCGCGTCCATGTCAGGGGCAGCGGATTATCATAGGCCAGCGGGTGCCTGCTGGCTACCCAGTAGGCAATGACTGCGCCGTCTTTGTCCGTTTCCACGCCCTGAACGATCTGGTGCACATTGATACCGTCCACCTTGCATGGATTCATTCTGTCTGTGCGGTCAGGACTGCACACCTGGTCAGCCTCGATCAACCGGAGCTGCAAGGCATACGGCCAGTTCCCACGTTCTTTGAACTGCACTGCTGCAAATACGTCACCGTTCATCAGGAAGCTGGTGAATGCCAGTGTTTGCAGCCGCCAGAAGTTATCCATGCCGCTTGCATCGCAGGCCGCACTATCCGCCCACAAGCTGAACTCGCGGGAAATTTCCGCCTGCAAATGGTCAGCCTGTTCCTCGTTCAAGTGCAGATAGTCCGCATCCACCTGCGGGGTCGGCACAAGGCCGCTGCCCACCACGTTGGTGCGCAGGGTCTTGATGGCACCCGTTGCCAGAGGGATGCCCATATAAGCATCCCGGCTCCGTTTGCGCAGAATATCAAGATTATCTTCGATATCCTCTTTTGCACTGCCGCCGCCAACGTGCCAGCTCCGCATAGAGCGGGATGTGTGGGAAGCTCCATAGTTTCCGTAGCCGGTACCGTTGTTTATGACAGACAGCGCCGTGCGGGCCACAGCGCGGCGATACCCCTTTTCGGGGGAGATTGCCGCAATGGCCTTATCAAGGAAATTCGCCATGTGCTCCACCCTCCTTACACGTCATGCGGAGAGAAGTGGTAGATCCGGTTTCTGCCCCGGCCCCTTTCCTCCGCTTCCGCTTCAGCCACTTTCTTTTCCCAGAAAGCAATGCTTTCCCGGATCTGTTTCAGGCTGGCGCGGGTCAAGACCATCTGCTCGATCTGGTAGCTCTGCCCGGTCGATACGGCAGCCTCAGCTTCCAGCCACATATCAAGGTGCCGCTGGGCGGTCTCTTTTGAAATAACAGGCATTGGTTAGATACCTCCCGATCTCCTTCTGCGGTACTGGCGCTGTTGTGCAGGACGCTGTGCATCCTCACCGGGGATTTCCAGACCGGGCGGGTTGCTGATTTCCAGCGCAGCCGTCGCGTAGTTCCGCACGTCAAATGCTTCGTTACGTTTCTGCGCCGGATCCTTCAGTTCCCACCGTTCCACTTTGCGGCCAGACTTCCAGCGTGTGACCTTGTGTTCCGCAGTAAGCATCTTGAAATAATTTTCGTCATACCCGGCATCTTCTGCCGCCGGGAAGTGGCAGTAGTTTGGGCCTTTGATAAGTACTTTCAGCCGGGCAAGGACGTGGTTCTTGCCGGTGTCAACGCCCAAGGTGAACAGTTCGCCCTTGACGCGGTTGTTCTGAGTGGGGTTGCGCAGGTAGGGTACGTCCATGCCGCCGCGGCCTTTGATGGCCCAGATATGCCGTTCCTCCCGTTCTTTGCAAAACCGGATGACCTGATCCGGGAAGTGGCCGCCACTGTCCATGCAGACAGACCGCAGGGACAGTTCCGTGCCGTCTTTCTTTTTCCATGTACGGGAAAGGAACTCGTCCAGGTCTGCCCACACCTGACCGCGTTTCAGGTCGCCGTAGATGCGTTGGTACCGGATGCCCCAGCTTTCTCTGCCGATACCCCAGCCCACCACTTCGGCCTCGAAGCGGTTATCCTGGGTATCGACACCAGCCGTCAGGTACACTACGCCGTCCGGGACTTCGGCCTCGTAGAACTCGCGGCGGTCCAGCAGGTTGTTTGCCTCCACCGCTTCGCCCGGTTCTTCCCACGGTAAGCCTAGGTCAGTGTTCACAAAGACCTGCATCTTCTCGTAATCGCCGCGCTGTGCATCCAGGTCAGCGGCAATAAAGTCCTCCACGATCTTGTCCCACCCGCAGAGGGTCGAGCCTATCTTGTTCATATGGAAGCCCCGCACAGACCGTTCCGGGTGTTCTGCGTGCCACTTTCCTTGCAGGCTGTTTTTCTTCCAGCGGTATTCGTTGTCAAGGCAGCCACACTCGGCACAGCGGTATTGCACGCCGCCTTCCGGCCACTTTTCCTTGTCGAACACCATGTTGTCCCAAACAAAGGGCTGATAAAAGCCGCAGTTCGGGCAAGGCACCGTCCATTCCTCTTGGGTGGATGCGTTGAACTCGTCCAAAATGCGGCTGTTATTTTTGTCGGTGGGGGTAGACACCAGCACCGTCTTGTAATCCCAGTAGGTCGTTTGGCGCTGCTCGGCCAGCATGACCGGGTCGCCCTCTTTGCCGGCGCTGGCTTTGTAAGCGTCCACCTCGTCCGCCAGCAGCACCTTGATGGGGCGGCCGCGAAGATCGGTCGGGGCGTTTGCACCAACGATGGTCAGCTGACCTCCGGCAAAGTTCTTTTTCATGATCGTGTTGCCAGAGTAGCGGCTCTTGTTGTCCACAAGGCCCCGGAGCACCGGAGTGTCCCGGATCATGGTAGCCAGACGGTCTTTGCTGAAACTCTCGCCCAGGTTCACCGTGGGCTGCACAATCATGATGGGGGCCGGGTAATAGCTCATGTAGTACCCGATGGTGTTCAGGATCAGCCCGTCCGTCTTGCCGGACTGGGCACACATCATGGCAACCACCTTGCGGATGTGAACATCCCCGATGGCATCCATGATCTCCCGCTGGAAGGGTGCATTGTCCGTATTCCAGCGGCCCTGCGCTGCGGATGCTTCCGCCGACAAGCGGCGGTAGTTATCTGCCCACTGACTAAGGGTCAGGTTCGGGGGCGGCTTCAGCGCACCCAGTGCCCGGCTGAACATCTGTGCAGTCTGCGGTTCCAGGTGGATCATTGCCATTGTTGCCGCCGCCTTTCATGACACAGCTGCCGAACGGGCAGAACTGCTGGATCTCATTCAGCCGGGTTCCCCAGACACAACCCCGGCATTTATTCTTCCTGCTCATCTTCGGGTTCCTCCCCCGCTGGTGCTGCCAGCGCAATTTCGGGGTCACTCAATTCCACAAGTGCTTCCTGCACTGCTTTTTGCAGAATATCGTGGGCTTCCGCCGGGTCGGTCAGCTGGGCCATGGTACTTGCGTACTTAGTCGGGATGGTTTCCAGCCTGTTCTTGAAATTTGCAAAGATGGTTTTCAGGGCGCGTTCCACGTCCTCGGTGCGGTGCAGGTCGCCTTGGGCTTCCTCCATCCGCATTTTCTCGATCTTGCCGCGGGTTTCCTCCCGCTCGGCACGGGCAGCAACAAGGCGGGCTTGGTCGTCTTTGTTGCCGATCTTGAAGTTCAGGTATTGCCGGACGCAGACTTTCATGTCAAAGACACCGGGCCGGACTTCGGACAACACGCCCTGATCCCGCAGGTTCCGCACCTGACGGTCGGTGATTCCCAGCCATTCACCGACGGCCTTACTCGTGTACAGCATCTTTGTCACCGTCCCCCGGTTCTCCGATCTCGCCGGTTGCCCGGATGCGTAGCAGTTCAAGCCGCTGCTGTTCGGTTTCCAGGTGCAGCTTGTCCATTTCGTTTTTCTGCATCTGAGCCGCCGCAGACAGGATGCGGCCATGAATTTTGTTCAAGGCTTCCTGCAACTGCAAGATGCGCTGTGCCGGGGTCTCCTTCTGATACATACCGATCTGCTGGTTTGCGCCGTCCCGCTTCCGCTTGCCACGGCCACCGGGCACTCGCATATCCATAACACTGGATGTAATCATCTGGTCGGGCGGTAAAGCCTGATACTCTTTGATCTTGTCCAGAATGTACTTTTCCCGGAGCAGCAGTACACCGATTTCGTGGGATGTCAGCTCGGTGCTGTTCCGGGGCGCATTCTCTACGATCTGTTTTTCTTCCGGGGTGAGCTTGTCAAAGAAGATGGTCGCATAGGCTCCATCCTTCATTGCATTCTCATTCCCGACAGGTGCCCCGCCGCCGGGGTTGCCCACGGCGTTTTTGTTTCCCGGCTGTCCGCCGGGCTTCCGGGGTGCGGGCGGGCCCCACCCGTCCTTTGCCTTCCAGCGGCGGACCGTATCATATTTAAGATGGAGATCGTCCGCCAGCTGCCGAAGATTCACTTCTCCGTCCTTCTCCATCCGGGCAATGTACTCAGCGCGGGCGGCATCGCGCTCATCGCTTCGCCTTGCCATTTGGTTTTCCTCCAATAAAAAATGCCCCGCCTGGCAAATCATCCAGGCAGAGCATTCAGTTTCGCCGCCGGTCCTGCGGCATTTCTTCGGGTCGCTTACAACTTGTAAGCAACAGTGTATGAAAAAGGCCCCTCGGTTCGCCGCCGTGGGGCCTCTCTCCATAATTCCACTGTACTAAGTATAGCACCAAAACCGTCTTATAACGTCTTATCTTTTGCCGGTTGGGACTTTCAGATGTAAACACTTTATGACATAGCCACCATTTTGCCAGCCCCGGCAAGATGGTCTATCCCGATTTTGTTGACCTCAACAAGATCACACCGGGATGATTTGTTGGCACCGGCAAAACGTGAGTTGCTTACAAATTGTAAGCGTCCACCATCCCGGTGACATTACCGCCATGTTCGCCCCAGACTTACATTTTTTGACCCGTACCCCCTTTTCGTGGGTCAAAAACGCGGAAGCCCTTCAAAAAATTTGGAACCTAGAAAAATTTTGGGGCTTCGGAACCCGCATTCGCCCCGCCCCCGGGGGGCAGTACCTTGCTCATCGGGGCGGCCGCGATGCCGGAGGGGGCCGAGGCCGGGCCGGAGAAGGAAGGGGGCAGGGGGATAGATAAGGCGAGTTCCAGCCCTCTAGGTCTAAGCCCTAAGCCTAAAGCTCTATCCCGTTAGGTGGAGAATCTGACCCCTCCGGCGTTGGGCTGGCGGCGGGGTGCTGGCGGGCTGGCGGCTGGCGTTGTCGGTATGTCTGGCAGGGGTGCGGTCATCAGGGCGGCGGGGTCATCAGGGCGGCGGCGGGGTCCGGCTGGAAGGGGTAGGCCGGGCAGGTGATCGGGCGGGCGGTCCGCTGCTCATCGGGCAGGCCGACACCGCCCAGGCCGGGCAGATCGGGCAGGCCGTCACCGTGGGCGGCGGGGTTCTTCCCTGTGCTGATCGGGGCGGCGGCGGTGCTGATCGGGGCGGGCCGTGGGCAGAAGAAAAGCCAGGGCGGACGGCGCAGGCCGTTCACTCTGGCTTTTTCGTTTCTGCTGCTGATCGAGGCGGGGCGGGTCCTTCCCGGTGCTGATTGGGGCCAGGGCCGTCTGGCACTGGTTCCGGCTGCACCTGATCCACCCGCGCGGGGCACCGGGCACGGGTGCCGCCGGCACTGTTCCACCGGGTCAATTTTGCCGTTTGCCGGAGGGGTCAGATTCTCCACCTAGCGGGAGTGAGAAGCAGGTGTAGGGCTTTAACCTAGCAGGCTAGAGCTCTCCCCAGTAACCCCCTATAGTCCCCCTTCTTCCCCGGATTCCACCGGGTCGATCTCTAGCGGCTTCCCTTCCCGCTCCATTCTGGCATATACCGCCGCCAAAATATACCCTTGCAGGCTTTCCCCGTTTTCTTTTGCCGCGGCGCGGATTGCTGCGCCTTTTGCTTTTATGGGCCAAACGGTTATGCGGTCGCATTTTGCGTTGTATTTGTCGTTATTTCGTCTTTTTGTTTCCGAAACTGGCATATTATTACCCCTTGCTTATTTTTATAAATATAATATAGCACAGTTCCGCCGACACCGCAACGTGCAATTTTCACAGCACCGCACCGTGTTTTTTGTGCAGACCGCCGAAAACACCGCAACGTGCTTGACAGATGACACGTTGCGGTGCTACAATGCAGCCACAGCGAACGACACCGCAACGTGTCAAGCTGGTAACATAGCCGCCCCGGTCCGGGGCAGGAAGTGAGGTGAACAGCATGAGCATTGAATTTTTCAAACTCCCCGCCGCTTTGAAAAAAGCGATCTGGGCCGCCTACCTGGCAGAGTGGAAAAAGAAGCAGGCAGCAAAAAAGCCCGCCACCCACTAAAGCAGGTGACAGGCTTGCAAGATGAATTTTCCACAACGCATCTTGTAAGCTAGTTTACCACCGAAAGGCGGTAAAGTCAAGCGGACACCCCGGCAGGGTCGCACCGCTCAAACAAAGCGGCCCCGCCCCATAACCCCGGCAGCCCGCCGGGGCAAACCTGAAAAGCAAAGGAGCAAAGAACATGAAACTTGCAAAGAAGATCACCACCGCCGCCGCACTGGCGGCCGCACTGCTGGCAGGCACCGCACCGAAGGCCGCGGCACAATGCCCCTACACCGTCGGCCCCCTGGGCCGCTACATCGCCCCGGCCATTGTGCAGGGCATGACCGCCACCGATGACGGCGCGGCGTGCGCTGCTGCTCTGGCCTTTGGTCTGCACTGGCGGCAATGGTTCCGGCGGGGTGCGTCCCGGTGCCGGTGGTGGGGCTGATCTGCTGGCGGTGCCGGTGGGCATGGTCAGCGCTGGCACCGTTCCCGCTGTCGGCGTTCCAGCGTCACGGCTGGCGCTGGCGGTGCTCCATCCGGGCCGGTTTTGGACGTTTGCCGGAGGGGTCAGATTCTCCACCTAACGGGAGTGAGAAGCAGGTGTAGGGCTTTAACCTAGCAGGCTAGAACTCTCCCCCAGTAACCCCCTATAGTCCCCCTTCTTCCCCGGATTCCGCCGGGGTGAATCCATCACGGGTCATTCTTTCGGCACAAGCCTGTAAAATATAGCTTTGCATACTTTGACCCGCTGCGGCTGCGGCCGCTCTGATTTCGTCGCCGCGTTCTTTTGGTGGGCGAATCTGGATTGAATCGCATTTTGCAATATACCGGCTGTTTGAAATTTTCTTTTTGTCCGAGATAGGCATTATATCACCTCTTTCGCGTCTGCGTTTATTATAGCAAAAAAAGCGGCATTCCGCCATGCAAAAATCAACAAGCATTCCGTCATTCTTTTGTGCAAAACGTAGAAAGCATTCCGTCATGCTTGACAAGTGGCATTCCGTCATGCTAGAATGCAGCCACAGCAAGCGAGCCGGACAACAGCCGGACGGTTGCGAGTAAGCCGAAAGGAGAAAAGCACACATGAGCATTGAATTTTTCAAGCTCCCCGCCGCTTTGAAAAAAGCGATCTGGGCCGCCTACCTGGCAGAGTGGAAAAAGAAGCAGGCAGCAAAAAAGCCCGCCACCCACTAAAGCAGGTGACAGGCTTGCAAGATGAATTTTCCACAACGCATCTTGTAAGCTAGTTTACCACCGAAAGGCGGTAAAGTCAAGCGGACACCCCGGCAGGGTCGCACCGCTCAAACAAAGCGGCCCCGCCCCATAACCCCGGCAGCCCGCCGGGGCAAACCTGAAAAGCAAAGGAGCAAAGAACATGAAACTTGCAAAGAAGATCACCACCGCCGCCGCACTGGCGGCCGCACTGCTGGCAGGCACCGCACCGAAGGCCGCGGCACAATGCCCCTACACCGTCGGCCCCCTGGGCCGCTACATCGCCCCGGCCATTGTGCAGGGCATGACCGCCACCGATGACGGCGCGG
>OJQF01000563.1_pt1 | contig 19334 bp, 6 predicted proteins | sample 1598681 | NCBI WGS metagenome assembly OJQF01 (sample SAMN03922506, study PRJEB24848) | human gut metagenome | isolation source: stool sample | host: Homo sapiens | place: Germany | collected 2011-11 | reverse complement strand
GCTCCCTCTTTCCTTACTCACACCCCCACCCCGTCGGGGTGTTGGATAAACTCGAATAACCACCGGAACATTGTATATTCTGTTAATGCAGGGACGCTTAACGCTACACGTCCGCATATTAGTACATATATCTTAGGTTAGTGGCGTTTTTTTGAAAGGTAAATGTCAGTGCAGTTGCACAGATACACTCACGAAATTATTAACGCCTTGTCAGTACGCAAAGTGTTTTCGGCGGTGTTGGTGCGAAGAATCCTCAATAGTTGGCTGAGCGAAGCTCAGCAACAGAAGCTCCCTTTGACAAGGGAGGCAAGGATATAGTGCTTTTTGAGGGGTAGTGCTTGGCAAAATATTTCACTTGACCGGTGGGTGTAGGGCGCCGTTTTTTGTATTATGTGCCGCATTTATGACCGTTTGCGCCGTTATAACAACCGTTCGTGCCAAAAAGTTGAAATCGCAAAGCGAATGAGTTATGATATAATTATAAAATTATAAGGGGGAGAAGTATGCTCATCTGCGTTTACGATACCGCAAACGAGGCGGAGATACTGAAAGCGAAAATAACACAGATCGCAACGGCGGCATATCGACGAATTGCCTACAGGGCATGTCAGAGGTATGAGAGCTTTGCGACGGAGTGTAAGACGGCTGACCTTATAATCGTGCTTGCCGACGGAGCGGACGGTATGGAGGGCGTTATTGCGGCGAAGAATGCCGATAGGGATACGCCTGTAATATGGCTGTCGGATGATGAGGGATTCGGGGCACAGTCATACAGGCTTGGCTGTACCTATTTTCACAAGAAGCCGATACCGCTTGAAAAGCTGAAGGAGGCACTGCATAAGTGCAGGTGCATGGCATAAGCACGGGTAAATCTACAGGAGGAAAAACATGAAGAAAAAATTTGTACGGCTCATAAGTGCGGTGCTGTCTGCGGCAATGACGCTGACGGCTGTACCGTTATCGGCATTTGCCGAGGGCGAGGCACATACGCATGACGGCGAGAGCAATGTCATCACGACACCGCTTGATTTCAGAGAAAAGACGGCGGACGAAAACGGTGTCGGCTGGAGCTGGGATTATGACACAAAGACGCTGACGCTTAACGGAGTGAACATTCAGGCGACAACAGAAGAGAATATGATGAGCGTCGTAACAGTCCCTGACGGTACGAAAATAGTGCTGAACGGTGAAAACACTATCGTACAGACCGATACCCTCGAAAGCGATACATACGTTCTCAGTGCCGTAAATAATAAAGAGGTCAATTGTGACGGCACAATGACGATCAGCGGCGACGGTGTGCTGAATGCAGAGAACCGCTCTACAGACAGTATGGCACGCTCTCTCGGCGGATCAATAATCCTGAACGGCGGTACAGTAAACGCAACAGGTACTGTAAAGACAAATTCGCTTGAAATACATAATGACGGTGTGCTGAACGCAAATGCGACAACTGCATCTTTTGAGGGTGTGGCTGTCAATGTCAGCGGCGGCATTACTGTTGACGGCAACGGCAGTCTTACTGCAGTAGGTTGTGCTAATGAATCTACGTTAAACAGTGCAATATTGCTTACCAGTAATTTCGGTGACAAAATTTCCGTCAGCGAAAACGGCAGTATTACTGTGCCTGAAGGCAATGCAGCAAGAGTCGGAATATACTACAGCGGAAACAACGGCGACGGAATGGATGCCGAAATAAGCGGCGGTAAGGTCACTGCTTACGGTGCTAAGTATGGCATTTACAAAGTAAACCTTATAATGAGCGGTACAGGCTCGGTATATACTACGGGCGGTTCATACGCTATCGGTCAAACTGTACCGACAATAGACGAGAATGAATTTGTAATAAAGGGCTCGACCGAGTTCAAGGCTTCGGAAAGTGCTGTGACAGGCGAGGTCAAGTATAACAGCGGCTATTATGAGATTGGCGGAGCGGACGCTAAGACGGTAGTTATAAAGCCTGATACTTCTCCCCGTATAATACTCGGAAAGCAGACAGGAATATTCAAGACGGAAGAGTATGAAATAATTGAAGGCATGACTGATACCAAGCTCAAGGGTACGGTTTACTTTGATATTACTCTGAAGAATATGAGCGATGAAGAGTTTGCAGACGCAAGAGGCTATTTCGGCGGCGATGAACCCGATTTATCAGCAAGCATAATCAAGACCGATTACGGCTGGGTGTGCATGGTCTGCGATACCGAGTTTTCGGTTACATACGACACTGATAATACTCTTACAATAAAGTGCGGAGATATTGTATCCAATACCGTTCAGGTAAAGTCGAATGCAAACCGTTTCAACAAGGTTACACAGGGTGACAACACAAACAGAACGGTTTTCTATACAAACACTTCGCAGGAAGAGAAGGACAATTACAAGCTTGTAAGCGCCTATACGGTTGACAGTGAAAGCATAAGCTATAACTGGTACAGTATGAACAGTGCATACAGTGCAGATGAGCTCGGTGCGGCAGTATCCGGAAGCAACGGCGAATTCAAGCTTGCGGATAATATTCCTGCCGGAAATTATGTTCTGTATTGCGATATAACCTATTCAGACGGTGACAGCACAGAAACTGTTACAGAAAAATTTACATTTACATATAAAGAATGTGCACATGAAAACGGTTATTCCGACGGTAAATGCACAAACTGCGGAGCGTTATGTGATCACAGCAATATTGATATTGACACGGGTAAGTGTAACAAGTGTGAGCATCAGTTTGTTGCTACAATCAGCACAGACGGCAATGCGCCGACAGGCTATGACACGCTCGCAGACTGCCTTGACAGTGTTACTGCCGATACCGGAGACTATGTTAAGATCTATCAGGACATCGGCGATACATCGGCAACTGCAACTTTAGATACTATAGATGTAAAACACAATGTTATGATCGACCTTAACGGTCACAAGCTGAACAATATCAAGCTTGGGGTCAACAAACTTGGGGTCAACAAAGACGTCACGCTTACATTAACCGGCACAGCGGGCAGTTATGTTACGCAGGTGTATGTTCGCAAAGGCGGCGGATCATTCATAATTGACAGCGAAGCAAATGTAGAATTTGATACAATTTTTGTTGAGGACAGTGCACGGCTTGCTGTAAACGATGGCGCAAAAGTAACTACAGAGCAGTTGACTGTGATAGCATCCGTGAATGATGACGGAACTACAACGACATCTGTAAAGCTCGCTACGGGAATGAAGTTAGGTGGGCTGACATATCATCGCCAAAACAATTCCGGCGCTCTGAAATTAGGCAATCTTCTTGATGTTACCCGGCAGGCACTGCGACGTGAAGATAACGGCAATTATCTTGATCTTTATAAAGAATATGGAAGTATGGGTTATTCCGTTGCGCTTACTGTTGTTGAGCATACTGACGCTGACCACAAATACGGCGATGGAACAGGCAGGTGCGAGGAGTGCGGAAAGCCCTGCGAGCATGGCGGTGATATAAACACGGACACCGGCATCTGCTCAATCTGCGGTGCGGTTGTGTCTGTCGCACTCTATACAGACAAGAACGGAAGCTTAAAGTATGTAGATACCGATGAGCTTGACTCTTTACTGAATGAATACAACGGAAGCGGTACGATAAAGCTGTTTAAGGATTATGATAATTCAAAAGCTCAGTATGACTTATACGGAGAACTTACAATTGACTTAAACGGACGCAGATTAAATATCCGGAGTATTACTCCTTGCAAAAACGGAAAGCTCACAATCAAAAACAGCGGCAATCCGGTTATGCTCGGTTGTAATGTATATCCGACAAACGACGCTTCATACGCCGGCGGTACGCTTATAATAGACGGCGATGTAGTTTTAGACACTTCGATCTATGTATATGATTCGAGTACGGTTATATTGAAAGCCGGTGCATATCAAGCCGGACTTTACGCCAGGGACAGCAAGACATTATACGATATGCTCGGAGAGGGTAAGGCTTTCTTCAAGACTGACGGAACTCTTTTCAATGCAAATGTTAAGGAAATATCAAGCAGTGAAACGCTGACAATCAAAGACCACAGCCATACCTATGTTGACGGCGAGTGCGGCTGCGGATATGTTTGCCCTCACAGCGATGTTAACAGCGAAACGGGTAAGTGTAACGAGTGTGAATATCAGTATGCGGCTGTTATCGTAAAGGACGGGGCTGCAGCTTCTGTTTATAAGGAAACTGAGATGGAAGCGGCTTTTGAAGCGGCTGACAGTGACGCAAACACCGGCTGTACATTAAAAGTATACAAGAATTATACAGGCATCTACACAACACTCAGCGGTAAGTTCACGCTGTGGATCGCTGAGAAAGCCAATGTAGGTACGTTAACTGTTTCGGGAGATATAACCGTTACGGGATCGGGAAAAAATAATAGTATTTATGGCGATTTCAATGTAGCGAACGGCGGTAAGCTGACATTTGACGAAAACTGCGGCGCTATGGGAACTGTGTCGGTAGGTGCAGGTACATTTGACTGCTATAGTACATTTTCTATAACACTCAATATAAACGATGCAAGCAGTGACGTAATTCTTCACGGCGGAGCTTTCAAAACAATATGCTATAACGGCGGCGGGGACAGAGCAAACGCAGAAATACTGACTTTGTTGGCTGAGAAACGTATGTTTATGAAGTCTCCCAATCCTGAGCCGATAGACGGCTCAAAAACACTGTTGAAAGACGGTTTTGCAACACCTGTTATTGTAATACCACATGAAGGTCACAGTTACGACAGCACAACGGGCAAGTGTACGATTTGCGGTAAGCGGTGCGGTCATACGGATGTTGACAGCAAAACGGGTGTATGCTCTGTCTGCGAGTATCAGCTTACTGCGGGCATTTCGGGCGTGGGAACAGCGAAGTATTTCGATAATATAGACGACGCTTTTACTGCGGCATTATCGGAGGAAAACAACGGTTGTACGCTGACATTGTATAAGAACTGTGAGATTACACAGAACGTAGAAATCGGCAATACAACGGTTACTGTCGATGTGAACGGATGTTCACTCGGCGGAGAGGCAGATATAAGTGTAAATAACGGTGGTGTGCTGTACCTTAAGGACAGCAGAAAAAGCACCTACTACGGATGCATAGACGCACCTTTTAGTGTAAACGGCGGTACGCTTATAAACGGTACCGCAGACGGCGGCAGTTCAGCCGCAGATGTACTCAATTTAGTCATTAACAGTGCTAAGTGTGTCGAAATATACGGCGGCATATTTGAGAATGTTTATATTGCACACGCAAGCGGTGTAGCTTTATACGGCGGAAGGTACAACACCATCTGCGGCGAGGAAAGCAACACACCCGTAAACGCTCTGCTTGCAAAGGGCTATGCGTTTGCGATCTTAAACAGTGTCACACATCTCCCCGAAAGTATAGTTGACGGCAGTGCGGTGACACTCAGCGAAGGAATTAGAAATGTCACAGTTGTAAAGCATACTCATACATACACCGAAACAGAGACAAAGTGTGCGTGCGGTGCTGTGCTTTATGCAAAGGTGACATCAGCCGACGGTACTACTAACGAATATTTTGACAGCATTGAGGAAGGCTTATTATATGCCGATAAGGCTGAAAACAAGGGCTGTGTTTTCACTCTTGTAACAAGCGGTAAGATCAATAGTGGGGTTAGGCTGTCAAACGGTCAGTTTACTATTACCACAAGTAATTATGGTACTATCTATGATTACAACCAGACAATAACTATTGACGGTGCAGATGTTATTGCTGAAGGTTATATGTTCATCAGGTGCAAGGTTTATGTGAAGAGCGGATCTCTTACATTACCTGAGGGCTCAAGCGCCGGATTTGATAGTATTGCTATATCAGGCGGTACCGTAACTGTCAGCGAAGGTGTCAATGCTGACAGTTATGTGGGTGCTGATAATTTATTTGTAAGCGAAGACGCAACTGATGTAAAGCTTACTATAGGCGGAGGTACTTACGGCAATGTCTATCTCGGACAGCTTAAATTAAAGGACGTAATCGCAAGCGGTGTGCGTGTGATAAGCTACGACAATCCGACAGATCCGACTGCGGAGAAAACAGCAACGGCTTTATTATACAGCGATATAGCCGAAAAAAATAATTTTGACTCCGAAAACAATACTGTAAGCTATTATCTGTTTACCAAGTGCGAGCATAAGAATAAGGACGGCAGTTATGCCTTTAATGAGGGCGGTATATGCAAATACTGTAACTCTGAGTTTGCCGCAAGCGTAAGCTATACGGTTGACGGAAGTGCAAAGACAGAGCTGTTCAGCAATATATGCGACGCTTTTGACAAGGCTAATGAGATAGGTACGGCTACAGTAACGCTGTATAAGGATATTACAGACAGCGAACGTACACAGGAGATTACCGTTATGGGCAATGTAACGCTTGAACTGAACGGTAAAACACTGGGTGGTCGTTATGGCATAGCGCGTATATCGGTATCTGACGGTGGCACGCTTACTGTAAACGGCGATGGCGATATGGATACACCTATTTACGTTAATGAAAACTCAAAATTAGTCATTAACGGCGGTGGATACTTCAATTCTGTGTCAGTTAAAAAAGGAGGCAACGCAGAAATAGGCGGCGGCACTATACAAGGTCTGTCCGTTCGCGGTAACGTAAAACTCAGCGGCGGTAAATTCAACGACATCGAGATATTTAACGGCAATCTTGAATCTGTACTGGCAGACGGTTATGCGTATAAAAATGCTGACGGCACTTGGCTTTCGATTGATGAGCGTGAAAAAAATAGCTATTTGGGCGGTTCTAAAGGAGCGTTATCCGTAGAAGAAGCACCCATAAAGAGCGCAAGTATTTCGTGGGCAGGCGGAGGAACGCCTGTTATATACCGTAACGGAGCGAAAAAATTAAAAGTCAATGTTACATGCGATGTGGCGGACACTTCAAAGCGGATAACCTATTCGGACTATGTAAACGGCAATAATCGCAGTAAAGATTCTAAGCTTTCTGTTAACTGGTATATGGTATTCGGTTATAAAATCGGTGAGATTGTAGCGGAAGACGGTGAGGTTGAATATTACACTGTACTGAAGTGTGACGGATACGAATATAAGTCGAATGCACTTAAGTTTACACTTGCGACCTGCTCGCACCCTGAGGATAGCTTTAATAACGAAACCGACGGTTTGGTATTCTGCGGTATATGTGATTTATTGATAGAAGCCGAGGTAGTAGATGCTGACGGCAAGTCGTTAGGCTATGCGGATATAGAGAGTGCCATAAAGCTGGCGCAGGAGAACGAAGGCAGCACTGTAAAGCTGATTTCGGAAAGAGTACCTGCGTCCATTACCGTGACGGGCGGTAAGTTTACTGTTGACTTTAACGGTAAAGAGGCATATTATCAGTTCGCTGTCAACGGCGGTGACGTGACTTTCACTTCTTCAGCAGAAAAAGCCGATGTAGAAAATCTGCAAAGCACAATCAAAGTAAACGGAGCTAACGCTAAGGTTACAATTGACGGTAAAATCAAGCTGGGAAGTGTAACAATATCAAGCGGTGCGCTTGCAGTAAACAGTGCCGAGAGTTATATTAAAGAACTGTCAATAAATGGCGGAAAGACTGTTGTAAACGGTGCAAATATTGATGCACTGAAAGCTAACGGCGGAGACACGGTCATCAATTATGTTACAGCCGATTCTTTAAGCGTGAATATCAACGGGTCCGGTAGCATCTCTATCGTAACCGGCGAGTTCGGCAGCACCACTTGCAAAACAGGCTTAGGTATGGCAATTGCGAGTGGAAGCGTAGTTTTCGGTAATAGTATGAATGGCATTACTGTTTACACATACGAAGCTATTCAGACCATGACCAAAACCGATAGAATTTTTGTTGATAAGTGCGTCCATAAGGGTGAAAAAGGCAGTTATGTGCTTGACGGTAATCTCTGTCCTTACTGCAATGAGGAAATCGTTGCAACTGTAAGCTATACGGCAAACGGCGGCGAAGAGACAGATCTGTTCAGCGATATTTATGACGCTTTTGCTAAGGCTAATGAGATAGGTACGGCTACTGTAACGCTGCAGAAGAACATCACGGACGATATTACAGATACGATAGCTGTTACAGGCAATGTTACGCTTGAACTTAACGGTAAAAGGCTCTCACAACCCGGTACTGATGTATGGTATTCCATAGAAGTAACGAGCGGTAAGCTGACCGTTAACGGCAGTGGCTTAATAAAACGTGTTGCCGTTTGCAACGGCAGCGATGCGGAAATCAACGGTGGTACTCTCTCTGACTTCATAATTAAAGACGGCGGTAACGCTGTAATTAAAGGCGGTCAATTCTACAGCTTACAGGTTTCAGGCGAAGGCAGAAACGTAGGACAGCTTCTTGCGGACGGCTATGCCTATTGGAGTTTTATCGATTCCGGCATCTGGTCTACTATTGCAGAGCGTGAAAAGCAGGATATAGCTAATGTAGAAGTAAGGACAGCGCCGATAAAGAGCGCAACGGCGACAGCAAATAAGACTGTGCTGTACCGCAACGGCGGAGGTGCACGGCAGATCTTATTTAACTTCAATGTTAATACAAGCGACGGATACACGATAAGCGATGCCAATAAGGTCACAGTCGGTTTATATGTAGGTGATACCTTAATAAGAGAGCTCGACTTCGTCGGAAATTCATATACGTTTGCAAATGCAGATGAAATTTCCGATACTGACGGCACTGTAAAGGCACATCTTGTTATCAAGTTAAACGGATACGAATATGTGACCGATGATGTCGAATTTGAAATAGCGACCTGTACGCATCCGTATGGCGCATTAACGACAGACGAGTATGATTACTATCGTTGTTCGTTATGTGATGCCAGCATAAATGCGATACTTGTTAAAACAAACGGCGACAAGGCATGCTATACCGACAATGTGCCCGAAGCATTTGAAGCGGCACAGCTTGAGGAGAACAACGGCTGTACATTAGAATTATACAGAGGTGTGAACAGAGACTGTGAGATCACACAGGGCAGCTTTACCGTTTTATTCAAGAAAACGGGAAGTGCATCTGCTGTGATCAAAGTAAGCGGCGGAAATGTCAAGATCACGGGAGATGACGGCTGTACATTATCGAAGTATCCGGGAAGCTCGGTGGGATATCTCATAGCTGTAACGGGCGGCACGGTAACGTTTGATGACATAACTATCAACGATGACAGTATCAGCGTAAGCGGCGGCAAGACTGTTATAAACGGCGGTACTTATAATAAGCTGAGCGTCAGCGGAGGTACGGTCACTATAAACAGCGGTACATTCAGCAGCATAGATGTAAGCGCAGAGGGCAAGGCACTGAAAGATCTGCTCGGCGAGAACAAGGCGTTTACGACAAGCGACGGAAAGCTGTTTGACGCAAGCAAGGTTTCGGAAAGCGATAATTCACTTACGGTAATCGACCACAGCAAGCATGAGTATGACGAAACAGGAAGGTGCGGCTGCGGTTATCAGTGTGCACACAGTGAGATCAATGCGGAAGGTGTATGCAACGAGTGCAATGCAAAGATGTATGTTGCAGTCACTGTAAAGAGTGAGACCGGAACAACGGTAAAATACTTTACAAAACTTACGGAAGCATTTGAGTTTGCGGCAAAGAACGAAAACAAGGGCTGTACGCTGAAAATGCTCAGAGATTTCTTCGATAGCAATACTGACATTAACGTAAACGGCGGAGAACTTACTGTCGATATGAACGGCTTTGGTGTCTATTTCAATAGCTTTAACGGATCCGGAACCCAAATCACTATACGCAGTGACAGTAAGTGTACTTTTGGGGTTGAAAATGGATTTAGCATGGACGGCGGCACTGTTACTTTCTCGGGAGAGGTCAGCGTAGTTTGCCAGAATGTGAAATTAAATGCCACATATTTCTCCTCCTATGTTGAAACGCTGAAAATTGACACGCTGATTTTAGAAGACGGTGTTCTGCTTAAACAGCTGGCAAGTATCACGAATGCTAATATCGCTAATATAGACTGCTCAAGTGAAATTTATCTTTATCAAATTTTAGCGAGCGGCAGCCGTGTCGATTCTCAGCTGTACAGCGATCTGAAAGCAAACGCTTCGTCAAACTTCGATAACGTAAGAATAATAAGATGCGACCACCCGGACGGTGTGGGCAGAGATAACCGTTGCATATACTGCAATTCATTGATCGCTGCAAGCATAAGCTATACCGAGAACGGAGCGGAAAAGACAGAATATTTTGTTAAGGAAGATCTGGGAAAGGCGTTTGCCAAGGCAAACAGCGTTGCAAGTGCAACAATAACAATGCTGATGTCTTCCGCTTATGATACAGACTACCTCCCTGTTACAGGTGATGTTACACTTATTGCAAATGGCGATAACGCCATCTTGTATAATACAGTAAAGGTCGCCGATGGCGGTAAGCTGACACTTAGAGGCAACGCCAATATTTTCGCTGTAATTGCCGAGCCGGGCTCCAGGTTGACTGCCGAAGAAGCCACAAGAATCGCATATCTCACCGTAAACGGCGGAGATGTTAAGCTCAGCGGCGGACAATATGATAACATTACGGTAAAAGATGGCAAGATAACAGATATTCTCGGCAACGGCTATGCGTATAAGAAAACAGAGGGCGGTGCATGGCTGACGCTTAAAGAACGTGAGGTGTCGGAAGCAAGCGGTGTTACCGTTGCTAAGGCACCGATAGTACAAGCAACGCTTAGCACAGAAATAAACAAGCTGTATCGCAACAGCAACGCAAACCCCACGCTGAAGTTCAACCTTGCTCTTGCTCACGGCTCGAACCTGAACGACTCGTATGTAAGTAAGAGATACGGTATAAACTCCTATGTAAGCGGAGATATAATTTATAGCAGCTTAAGCGCACTTGTAAAGGACGCTAAATTGTCGGCAGACGAAATAATTGATAAGGCGGGCAACAGCGTTGCTGCCAAGATATACTTTGTAGTTATTACCGATGACGGCTATGAAATAAAGTCGAACACTGTAAGTATAGACCTTGTTGATTGTGATCATTCTCAGGTGGTCGATCCTACAGCGGACAAGGAAACCTCAGGTAACATTACTGAGCCGACATATTGCGAGATATGCGAGAGCAAGTTCAATGCAAAGATAACAAAGGGCGACGATGTCAAGTATTATAACGATCTTGACGAGGCTGCGAAAGACGCTCAGAAGAGCGAAAACGAGGGCTGTACCTTATATCCGCTTTATAACAAGAACGGATACGGCGGTCAGTTAGTCATAACCGAAGGTAACTTCACGCTCAAGTACGCAGTTCGTACAGCGTTCTCACGTCCGATCATCATAAACGGCAAGGCAAAGCTGACGGTTACGGGACGTTGTGCGGTGACAGCGTTTGAGAATCAAGACGCATTCATAGTGAGGGGCGGTGATGTCACATTTGACGGGCTTGCTACAGGCAGCAATGTGACCATAAACGGCGGAAATGTTACAATGGCCGCAAACAATATAAATTGCCTTACAATAAACGGCGGTAATGTATCCATTTCGTCAGGTGGGTTTGCCGAAATCATAACTAATGCCCCGAATAAGGTGATAGCCGATTATATCGATCACGGCTTCTGGGTACAGGACAGAGGAACAAAAGAGTGGATAGATATATACAGTCTTAATAAGGCAACGGCATCATCGACAAACGGACTTACGGTACGGTTGTGTCCGATGCAGATAATCAAGCCGATTGATACTGTATATTACACCAACGGTTATTATCCCGACGGTATACCGTCACTTCAAATAAATGCAGAGCCGTGGTATTCAAACGAGGTTGACGCAAAAGTTGCTTATCAGTGGATCGCCATTGATGAAAACGGCTACGAAACAGTGATAGAGGGCGCTACAGACAGAAAGCTGTCGCTCGAAAATCTCACAACGGGCAGGTACTACTGCCGTCTTACCTACAGCAATGCTACAACGGCGGGAGTTTCGATGAAGTCGGACGTTGTAACGGCTACGATAACCGAATGTGAGCATTCCGGAGGAGAGGCTACCTGCACCGAAAAGGCAAAGTGTGAAATATGCGGAGCGGAGTATGGCGAACCTCTCGGTCACGACTATGTTGTAATCAAAGTAGTTGAGCCTGACTATCGCAACGAAGGCTACAGCGTATTTGAATGCACAAGATGTAAGGATTCATATATCGGAAACCGTGTTCCCGTAAAGCCTATTCCCGACGTGGAAGAAATAGCGGTTGAAAAGACAACATACAATGAAGTCGATATAAGCTGGAAGAATATAAGCGGCGTTGACGGATATTATGTCGAATGCTATGTCGGCAATCAGTGGAAGCAGATCGGCTTCAGCACGGACGGCGACAGAGTAGCGGCAAAGCTGAGCGGTCTTTCTGCAGGCCTTAAATATAAGGTAAGGATAGCGGCTTATGCAGGAAGATTCACCGGCAAGTTCAGATGTTTCTATGTTGATACCGTTCCTTCTCCCGTATGGAATATAAATACGGTGAAGGCTACCGATGAAACGGTAAGAATAAGCTGGAGCAGAAACGCCAGAGCGGACGGCTACAAGGTAGAGTGGTACATTAATAATCAGTGGTCCGTAAAGACTGTTACCGGCAACAATAATATATCGGCGGTTATAGACGGACTTTGTGCAGGAACACGATATAAAGTAAGGGTAAGCGCATATAAGGGTGACCTTTACAGTCCGTATACATACGGCTATATCGATACGCTCCCGTCAAAAGTTACGGGTATTACGCAGACAGTCACATCTTCTTCGTTTACGCTTAAATGGGATAAGAACGAAAGTGCGGACGGTTATACCGTTCAGTACTATGCAGACGGTAAGTGGAATGAAAAGACGCTCGTCGGCAATAAAAAAACTACCGTTACAATAGGCTCGCTTAAGGGCTACAAAACCTACAAGGTCAGAATAAAGGCTTATAAGGGTGAGCTTGAGAGTACATTCGACGATATTTATATCACTACCGCTCCGACAAAGGTCAGCGGTCTTAAGGTAAAGAGCGCAGTTGACTCAAAGGCAGTAGTTATATGGAATGCGGATACAAACGCTGACGGATATAACGTAGAATATTATATCGGCGGTAGGTGGCTCGAAAAGACCATAACCGATAATAAGACAGCAATGGCTGTGCTTGGCGGACTTACACCTTACATCACATATAAAGTAAGGGTAAGAGCGTATAAGGACAATCTGTACGGCGATTACAGCTATACTACGGTTACTGCAGTGCTTTCACCGGTAACCAATATCAAGGTTGTATCGGCAAAAAGCAACTCGATAACCGTTAAGTGGGGTAAAAACGCCAGTGCAGACGGATATAAGGTTGAAATTTACAAAGGCGGCAAGTGGGTCAAAAAGACGTTAAAGGGCAGTACGAATGCTACTGTCACTATTGGCGGACTCAGGGCCGGAAGCGTGTATAAGGTAAGGATTGCGTCTTATAAGGGTGCAAATACAAGCACTTATACTTATGCAAATGTGAAGACAGCCAAATAAGCTGACAGTAAAAAAAGAGAACACCGGGCGACCGGTGTTCTTTTTTGTGTATCAGATGCGTTTTTACTATAAGAACAAACTGAGCCGTAAGCAAGAGTGCTTACGGCTCGATTTGTTTATTGCTTTTATGATACGCCGTTTCGCTGTCCTGCGGTAAGCAGAATTTTGAAAAAGGCGAATCCGGTGCGGCTCACAGCCGCCGCTTACTTGAAGTATCTGTTCAGCAGACCCTCGAAAGCCTTGCCGTGTCTTGCTTCGTCCTTAGCCATCTCGTGAACTGTGTCGTGGATAGCGTCAAGATTTAACTGCTTTGCTCTCTTAGCGAGGTCGAGCTTGCCCTGTGTAGCGCCGTGCTCTGCGGCAACTCTCTTTTCGAGGTTTTCCTTAGTCGATGCGCTTACAACATCGCCTAAAAGCTCTGCGAACTTTGCTGCGTGTTCAGCCTCTTCCCAAGCTGCCTTTTCGTAGTAAAGGCCTACCTCGGGGTAACCTTCTCTGTGAGCGGCTCTTGCCATAGCGAGATACATACCTACCTCTGTGCATTCGCCCTCGAAGTTAGCCTTTAAGCCTGCAAGAATCTCTTCATCCTCAACTGCCTTTGCAATGCCTACCTTGTGCTCGTCTGCAAATACAAGCTTATCGTTTTCCTTAAGCTCTGTGAACTTGCTGCCGGGAACCTTGCACTGGGGGCAGAACTCGGGAGGTGTATCTCCCTCATGAACGTAACCGCATACCGGACATACCCACTTTTTCATAGTAAATTACCTATCCTTTCATAGTGATAAAATCATTATTTTCTTATTGTTATTAGCAAAATCAGTAACGCTTACTGATTTGTTGATTTTATTATAACCGATACTTCGGCGTTTGTCAAGAGGTTTTGCAAAATTTTTTTGTAAAAATTAGGTTAGTTACGGCTTACTTAGGAGGCTGAGGTTTTGGAAGGGTTGGTGTGGGACGAGTTGTGATTGTGAACGCTTAGAAGTTTTAGGGATAGAAGTTCTATCAACTTCAATCCCCACCGTCTTGACGGCAGACCGACTTAGTAATTATAAAAGTCGGATATATCGCATAAAAACGCTGTAAAATTAGGCTTGTGCCTTGCCGTCAAGCCACCTCCCCTTTTTCGAGGGGAGGCAAGGGTGATAGCGATTTGCTACATTTTGCGAAACCGGCAAAGTGTTTATAAGCCAAGTTTGGCGTTTGCAGTTTATATGCGGTTGTGATGAATTGTAGGAATATTCGTAGGGGAGTGTCTGTGTGTGCTTTTTGGTTTCGCATCCGTGCGAAACTTTGGGCACACACTTAAGGCATCCTTGCCTTGCTTGCACCTCCCGAAACATCATTGCAATTATCAAAAATCAAGTTAATATATAAAAATGAAAATTTGATTGCAATCCGCTATTGATGATTGATAGATTAAAAACGCTGAGAAAATCAATAACTACGGTGCAACGGGAGGGGCAAGCCCCTCGCCCTACGAAAAGTGGGTGGGATAGTGCGGATACAGAATCATATCGGAGAATACAGATGTTAGCATTACGAAAAGTGAGAGGAATAATGCGGTTTTGGAAGTTTAGGGCGGCGAGGGGGATTACCGTTTTCAGCCGAATAAATGCCTTTTGTGCCTTTTTATTGCAATTGCCGAGAAAAACGATTATAATTAATATGTGAGAATATGGTTATAATTAAGAAAAGGAGAGATTATGAGAAAAACAAGCGAAAAGATATTACGGACCTTGCTTGCGGTATCGGTGCTTGCAACGGCTGTGCTATCGAGCGGCTGCCTTGACGATGAGGAGGAGATTTCCGACAGCACGGCAAGCGACAACAGGCAGACGAGTGACGGCGGCAATTCGGAAAGCAGCGAAGGCAGTGAAGGCAGTGATAATAAATATGAGGGAAGTGTTACGGGCAGTCGTGCGTCAAAGCTGACGTTCAGCGGTTCGGACGGGATAAGCATTACGAGAAAACAGCGTGAAGCCGAAAAGCCTATGGGCGAGGACGGCACACAGACGGTATTCGTTTATATGTGCGGAAGCGACCTTGAAAGCGAGAACGGGCTTGCGAGCGGCGACATTGAGGAAATGATTGCAGGATCACAAAGCGAGAACGTGAAGTTCGTCATTCAGACGGGCGGCGCGGGAGCGTGGGCTGATACATACGGCATCTCTGCCGAAAAGACACAGCGTTATGTTGTAACGGGCGGAGAAATAAGCCTTATCGAAGAAAAAGAGTCTGTCAATATGGGCAAGGAGGATGTGCTTGTCGATTTTTTAAGCTGGGGTATAGAAAACTATGCGGCGGCTAAAATGGGGCTTATCTTCTGGAACCACGGCGGAGGAAGTATAAGCGGCGTGTGCTTCGACGAGCTTAACGAGAACGATTCGCTGTCGCTTGAGGAGATAGACACTGCGCTTACCTCAATATACGATAAGATGACAGATAAGTTTGCGTTCATCGGCTTTGACGCTTGCCTTATGGCAACGGTCGAAACGGCGAATATGCTTGTTCCGCACGCTGACTATATGTTTGCATCGGAAGAAACGGAGCCGGGATACGGCTGGGATTATACCGAGATAGCAGGCTTTATGGAAAGTAATCCGACAGCGGATACAGCCGAACTCGGAAAGACGGTCGCTGACAGCTTTATGGCATCGTGCGAGGCTATCGGTGCAGGCGGCGAGGCTACGCTTTCGATAACGGATCTCAGCCGAATAGACGAACTTGTAAAGGCGGTGAATGATGCCGCCGAGGAAATGAACGATATTTCTTCCGACCCTGCACTGCTTGCGAATGCGGTAAGAAGCATCTATACCGTAAGAGCATACGGCAGTAACAACGATACAGAGGGATATACCAATATGGTGGATCTCGGCTCTATGATAGCGGCTACGGTATCGGGCGACAAGGCGGACAAGGTTATGTCGGCGCTTGAAAAGGCGGTAGTGTATAACATCTACGGCGAGGACAAGGACGGTTCAACGGGGCTTTCGACCTACTATCCGTTCGGCGTTTCAGGCTCTAACGAGCTTGCCACATTCGGCAAGGTGTGCGTAAGCCCGTACTATATGACGTTTGTTGACAGAATCGCATACGGCGCACAAAACGGCAGTACGGACGGGTACAGCGGTGAAAAAACATGGCTTGCGGACGGTGCGGTGTACTGGAGCAACGGGGATTATTCCGACTACGAGAGCAACTGGGAGCATTACAACAACAAGACCGACAACATGGGTTTCTGCGGTGATAAGAGCAGTGTACAGATAGATGTCGGACCTGTGCTTGACGATGAGGGAACGTTCTACTTCAATGTTACGGACGATACTATAAACAACCTTGCGAGCGTAAACTGCTCGGTTTACCGTGTTGACGAGGAAACGGGTGAGCTTATCGAATTCGGCGTTGACCAGAGTACAAAGGTCGATTTCTCATCGGGACTGGTCGAGGATAATTTCAGCGGTCAGTGGTATATGATCGAGAATAATCTTATCCCTATGTTCATAGTGGAGAAGAACGGAAACAGCTCGGTCTACACATCACCCGTAAAGCTCAACGGCAAGGAAACAAATCTGCGTATAGCTATGACGCAGGACGGCAATGCGTATGACATAACGGCGCTTGGAACATGGGACGGCGTAAACGAAAACGGCGAGTCGGCAAGGAGTGTTGTTCCGCTTAAAGAGGGAGATGTCATAGTGCCGATATTCAATACTTACGACAGCGAGGGTAACTTTGCAGGCAAGGCGGAGGGCGATGAATGCACCTACAGTGGCGATAATATGATAGAGTTTGTCAATCTGCCTGCAGGCGACTACAGATACAGCTTTGTTATAAACGACATTTACGGAAATGTGTGCTATACCGGCTTCACGGTATTTACGACAGACGATGACGGGAATGTGTTCTTTACGCCGGAAGAGTAGTAAAAACAGCAAGCTGTATTGATCACGCATTTTTCTTTTACAAAAAAACTAAGAGGAGAACCCCTATGCCAAACCGGATCATCACGGATATTTCAGATTATATCTTTGTGTCAGGAGAACCTCAAAAGGTCGATGCGATTTTTCTGCCGGGCGGCTCACACCCTGAACAGCCCGAATATGCCGCAGAATTATACCGACAAGGTTTGACTGATTGGATAGTCCCGTCAGGAGGAGTAAGCGTTAAAGAGGAAAAATGGCACGGCGTCCGCTCAAAAGCGGAAATTTATAGTGGCGATTACCGGTCAGACTGCGAGTTTTTTACAGATGTACTCGTAAAAAACGGCGTTCCGCAGACTGCGATCATTGAAGAAAGCAAGTCGGGGCATACCCGTGATAACGCATTTCTCTCTCGTAAAGCCGTTGATGAAAAGGGCATAATGATAAAAAGCGGTATAATTGTTTGTAAAGCCTTTCATGCTCGCCGATGCTTAATGCTGTATCAAATGGCTTTCCCGAATGTTGATATGACGGTCTGCCCCGTACATTGCTATAACATCACCAAAGAAAACTGGTATACGACCGAAAAAGGAACCGATCGAGTGCTCGGTGAGCTTGCACGGTGCGGAAATCAGTTTGTCGGCGATCTCAAGACTTATCTTGATCTGATATGAAAATACTGTGTTGCCTTCAGTAAAAACAGCAAGCCGTATCAAGTTTCGGCTTTCTCGTTTGTGATAAAATGAATACAGTCGGAAAGGCGGAAGAAGGCTGTAAGGGGGAAAACAGATGAGTGGGATAAACGAATGGTATATGAATATTCAGAATATTGTTGACGACATAGACAGGTGTATCAGAAGCGGCGAGGACGAAAGGCTGACACTCGGCAGGCTGTCGCAGACGCTTGGCTACTCGGAATACTATGTTTCAAGGAAATTCAGCGAAATATCGGGAATGAAGCTCAGGGATTATATGAGATACCGCAGGCTTGCTTTTGCGCTGAGGGAACTGAGAGATACCGACAAGGGCATACTTGATATTGCGCTTGACTACGGCTTTACATCTCACGAGGCGTTCACAAGGGCATTCAAAGCGGCATACGGAATTATTCCGAGCGCTTACCGCTTACACCCTGTACCTGTAATTCTCCGCACATCTATAAGACTTTTCGACTGCTATCTTTTAGGTATAGGAGGAACAGGTATGGCACAGACAAACAGTGATATTAAGGTGTATTTCGTAACGATACCGGCTCATAAATTCCTGCATATCAGAAACTACGAGAGTATAGGATATTACGACTTCTGGGAAAAGCAGAGTCACATTTCCGGACAGGACTGCGAAACGATATGCGGACTGCTTGACGGTATCAAGGGTAAGCTCGACGATATGGGCGGTAATGAGGCGAACAGCGGAAGCGGTCAGGTCATGGCATTCATTAATGAGCCTGAGGGAAGAATATGCAGCTGGGGCATTCCGCTGGCTGAGGCTTACGGCGTAAGGCTTCCTGCCGACTACAGCGGAGAGATGCCAAAGCAGATGCAGATCATGGACGTACCTGAGGGCGAGTATATCGTATTTGAACACGGACCGTTCGACTTTCAGACCGAAAACAGTGCGGTTGAAGCAAAGATAGAACAGGCTATGAAGGACTTTGACTATGAAAAGTCGGGCTATGAGCTTGACAAAACGCAGGGCAGGGTGTTCTACTTCTATCACGACTGCAGGAGATACTGGAAGTATATAAGACCTGTGAGGAAAACCGTATAAACGCAGAACCGCCTTTTAATCGGGGCGGTTCTTCGGATTATGCAGGGCGATGCACTTGACACCGGCTTGATTTTATGTTATATTATAGATACAAAAAGAGGGAAACGACAGACGGTCGCT
>OJQF01000556.1_pt1 | contig 19515 bp, 10 predicted proteins | sample 1598681 | NCBI WGS metagenome assembly OJQF01 (sample SAMN03922506, study PRJEB24848) | human gut metagenome | isolation source: stool sample | host: Homo sapiens | place: Germany | collected 2011-11 | reverse complement strand
GGAGAGAAAAAGTTCTTTCCCTTTTGAATCCTTTTCTCGCAGGCTGGAAGGGATCTCCCGCCGCAGAGGATAAATGCGCCTTTCTTTATCGGTGGTTAACAGAGCAGCAAATCCCTGAAACGCTTTCCGTCTGGGATGAACTGGAATTTGAAAAAACAAAAAAGCGTCCCCATCTCCAGGTTTGGAAAAAAGTGCTTTCTCTTCTTGACGAAATCGTCCATGTCACAGGAAAAGACATCCTCCCCGAAGAGGAACTTTGCGGTATTCTTGCTGATGGTCTTTCCGCCCTTACCTTCTCCATGATTCCTCCCACTCTTGACCATGTGACGGTCACCTCCATAGACAGAGGATACGCGGCGGAAGCGAAAGTGGTCTTCATCCCCGGCGCATTGGAAGGCTCTTTCCCTAAAAAAATTGATGACTCAGGATTTTTCACGGAAACGGAAAAGCAGACTCTTCTAAAATCCGCCCGCATCAATCTTGGAAACAACCTGATGGAGCTGGTACAGGAAGAACAATTTTATACGTATCTCGCCCTGACACGGGCATCGGACGCACTCTATCTGTCGTACCCCGCCGCTGCTGCCGACGGAAGCGCCGCAGAACCGTCCTTCCTGCTGGAGCGGTTGAAAGCCCTCGGCTATTATACGGAAAACATGGAAATACTCCCGCCCTCTCCCCATCATGACGACCCCTCGTTTTTTGCCAACCCCAACCAGGCCCTGTCTCTTCTTCCTGAAATACTCCGCAATGGCCGCCCCTCACCAACAGGCAACTGGGCAGCGCTTAAAGACTGGGCAGAAGGAAATGAATACAGAGAGCTCATGGAAAGCAAACTGGCAGGGCTCCGGTATCAAAATACCGCCGCCCGTCTGCCAAAAATGCTTGCGCGCAAACTTTTCATGAAAGGAGGACGCTTTTACGGTTCCGTCACAAAACTGCAAAATTACAGAAGCTGTCCCTACCAGTACTTCCTCCGCTACGGAATTGGCATAGAAGAGCGGAATACAGGCGAAGCGGATTATTTGGACTACGGCAATTATCTCCATGCGGGGCTCCACCAATTCGGCGAAGTCCTGAAATCGCAGAACCGCCAGTGGCGGCAGGCGACGGATGAAGAAATTGAAAAGATTTCCGAAGACATCACGGAAAAAATCACACCGCGCATCAAGGCGGATGCCCTTTCCTCGGATCAGTCGGCAAAGTATACCCGCCGCGTTCTGGATCAGACCTTCCGGCGGGCACTTCAAAAATTCCGTCAATGGAGCCGGCAGAGCGGTTTCGACACGGTGGATATGGAAAAAGAATTCTATCTCCGTATTTCTGCAAGTCCCACTGACAGCTTTACCCTTACAGGGAAGATAGACCGTGTAGATACAGACGGCATGTACGCCGCAGTCTGCGACTACAAGACAGGCTCGCCGAATCTCTCCCTGAATGAAATCATGGAAGGCCTCTCTCTCCAGCTTATTACCTACCTGCTGGCGCTTTCAAAAACAAAGGATACGAAAGATCTGCTTCCTGCCGCCATGATGTATATCCATCTCCACGGGCGGCCGAAATCCATAAGCGTACCGCCCAACGGAATTCCCCACGCAAAAGAAAAGGAAAACACCAATGGCATATTCTTAAATGACCCGGATGTGCTCCGCACGCTTGATTGCCAGTCAGGTACAGATGACGGATTTATCGGTGTTTCTTATGTAAAAGACGGCAGTGTAAAGAAAACTTCTCCCGTCCTTACAGCAGAGCAGTTTGAAGCACTGAAAGCACTGACGGAAAAAATACTGATCAGGCTGTACAGCCGCCTTGAAAGCGGGGAAATTGCCATTCATCCCGTCAAGAACGGAACGCTGTCCCCCTGCTCATACTGTCCCTATCGGAGCATCTGCCGCTTTGATCCCGCACTGCCCGAAAATAGTTTTGATTATATTTCCAAAGTTTCTGACAAAACGATCCGGGAGAAACTGGACGAGGAAATGAAAAGGAACGGAAAGGAGAACCTATGAGTCAAATGACATGGACAACCGCGCAGCAGGCAGCTATTGACGCCCGCGGACAGAACCTCCTCCTTTCCGCCGCCGCCGGAAGCGGTAAGACGGCGGTACTCACGGAGCGTATCAAAAAACTGATTACCGATATGGATGATCCTGCCGACATTACGGAACTTCTGGTTCTTACATTCACCCGCGCGTCGGCAGGGGAAATGAAAACCCGCATTTCTTCGGGCATTGCAAAGGCCCTTTCGGAAGCGGAGCAGGAGCGGAATACGCCTCTCGCCCGTCATTTGTCCCGCCAGCTCGCGCTGATGTCAAGTGCGCAGATTTCCACACTTGATTCATTTTTCCAAACCCTAATACGCCGGTATTTTTACCTGATCGACCTCGATCCGAACACGAAAATGCTGACAGACAGCAATGAAATATACGCCCTGGAACAGGATGTGCTTTCAGAAGTCCTTGAAACGTACTATGAAAGGGGTGAACCTGCTTTCCTTGACTGTGCGGATCTGCTTTCCAGCGGGTTTGAGGACAGCGGTTTTAAAGATACCATCCTTTCCCTCTATCACTTTTCCTGTTCCATGCCCTTCCCGGAAGACTGGCTCGGCAGCCTTTCCCGCCCTTACGGCGAAAACGGCGCAGCTGCCTTAAGCGATCTTCCATGGACAAAAGACATTCTTGAAGATTTCCGGCGCCGTGCCCAGAGCTGGGCTGATTTATACCGCCAGATTTTCATTTTTCTGGAAAACGAACCGGCCCTCGCGCCGTATACGGAAACGCTGTCTGATGAATTTGACGCCTTCACCATCCTCTCAAAAGCAGAAACATGGAATGAATGGTACCAAGACGCGCCGAATATTTCTTTTGCCAAACTGAAGGCGGTGAAGAAATCCTCTTCTGAAGATCCTATCCGCTTTGAAGAAATAAAAAACAACGTCCAGGCAATTCGAAACAGTGTGAAAAAAGAAGTTTCCGAAAAGCTCATCCCTTTCTTTGCAATCACGGAAGAGCAATGGCTCCATGACGTGATCCGGATGCATCCCATCGTCCGTGCCCTGTCGGATGTGACCATTGCTTTTTCCCGTGCTTACGCCGGCCGCAAAAAGCAGGAAGGCCTTATGGAATTCACCGACATGGAACATTACGTCTTAGACATCCTTGTAGACAAAACTGCGGAAGGATTCACACCGGAGCGGGCAGGAGAATTTCCGTCAGCGGCAGCACGGGAGCTGCAAAAAAAATATAAAGAGATCATGATTGATGAATACCAGGACACCAATGATGTGCAGGAACTGATCGCCACGCTTCTCTCCAATGGCAGGAACCGTTTCATGGTAGGCGATGTGAAGCAGTCCATCTATCGTTTCCGCCAGGCTGACCCCACCATTTTCCAAAAGAAATACAGAAGTTTTTCCTCTGATGAAAATGCGGAAGACAGGCGCATCGATCTCAACCGGAACTTCCGCAGTGACGCCGCGATTCTCGCGTCAATCAATTATATTTTCCGCCAGCTTATGAGTGAAAAGCTGCTGGAACTCGATTACGGCGATCGAGAAGCGCTTTATCCGGGGCGTCATGAAGACCCCCGTCCCGCTGCCTACGCAGGCGGTGCAGTCGAAGTGGAACTGATTGATAAAGTAACCGATGAAAATACTGTTCCCATGGATGAGTCTGTCAATGATATCACGAGCATCACCTTTGAAGGCCGGCTCATTGCCAAAAAGATCCGCGCCCTTATGGAAGAAAAGCGGCAGGTCATGAACAAAGACGGCACCTTCCGTTCCACAGATTACAGCGATATCGTCATCCTCCTCCGCAGTATCGATAAAAAAGCGCCTGCGCTCCTCAAAGTATTGAACGAGGAACATATTCCTGCCACCGCTGATAAAGATGATGATTTTATCCGCTCCATGGAAGTGCAGATCCTTTGGTCGCTCCTGAAAATTTTAGACAATCCGCGGCAGGACTTGCCTCTTCTTGCGGTGCTCCGCTCCCCCCTTGCAGGACTTGACGAAGAAGATTTTGCCCGTCTCCGCCTTGCTCTCACACCGGAGGAAGATTCTCTCTGGGATATTCTCCCACGGGCTGCCGGAATTATCTCTGAGGGAAAGAGCATCCGTCTTTCCCGTTTCCTTTCACTCTATGAAACGTGGAGAAAAGAGGCACGAAAAGACGGTGTCGCCCCCCTTCTCCGCAGGATCATAGAGGACACAGACTATCTGTCATGGATAGCGGGACTGCCCAACGGCACCGCCGGAAAATCCCATATCCTTTCCTTCTATGAACTGGCAAAAACAAGAGATTCCTCCACGGTGAACGGTCTCTTTTCTTTCCTTGAATATTTACGGCGGGCGCAGAAAGACTTTAAAACAATTTCCACATCTGCCAAAGGAAACGCCGTGCAGATCATGTCTATCCACAAAAGCAAGGGGCTTGAATTCCCCGTTGTCTTTCTGGCGGATGCGGCAAAGGCCTTCAATATGAAAGATTTAGACCAGACCACCATCTTTCATCGGGAAATGGGCCTCGGCATCCATTACTTTGATGAAGAACACATGGCACGCTGGCCATCGCTTTACTGGATGGCAATCCGTACCGCTGCCTGCCGTGAAGCCCAGGCGGAAGAAGCGCGCCTTCTCTATGTCGCCATGACACGAGCGCGGGATTTGCTCTGTATCACCGCTTTCAGAAAAAACTTCATTCCTTATATTTCTTCCTGTCTGACCCCGCTTTCCTCCCTGACGGAAGCGGAAAGCCGCCTGCCAGCCCACATAACGGCCGGCGGGAAATCTTATCTTTCCTGGATTCTTCCGGCTGCCGCCCGCCACAGAAGCGCTGCCTATCTGTGGGACACAGTGGGAAAGATCCCCTCTTATCTCGCACCTGACATAAACGACAGCCCATCTGCGTTTCATTTCACCATCACACCGTGGCAGGAACTGCTCACCGGAGAAGAACGGCGGACAGAAGAAATAAACGGAGAAATGGACTTCGAAGAATGGGAAGAGAAAAAGAAACAAAAAGAAGCAAAAGATATTGACAACATAAAAGCTTTTCTTACGGCTCCCGCTTCAGACGTGCCGGATTGGATGGAAAAGCAGCTGCGCTGGCAGTACAGTTTCAACGGATCCGTTCAAACGCCTGCCAAGCTCACCGCTACCGCCGCGGTTGCCCTGAAAGAGCAGCAGGAATCCGGCGCTGAAGGCATAGAACTCTTTTCATCAGAAACGCTGGCTCCTGCCATGGAAAGCATTCCCTCCGGCGAAGAGTCCTCCCTTTTGCCGGGCTATGAAGACCCGCCCGCATTCCTTGCAGAAACTCCTGCCTTCACGGGTACATCTTACGGCACCCTCATGCATAAAGCCATGGAACTCATAGATCTCACCAGACCGTATGACGGCATTTCAGATCTCAGGAAAGAAGTGGAACGCATTTATGAAAATAAAGGTTTTACGGAAGAAGAAAAGAACGCCCTGCTCCAGGATTCAAAATACCGCGCGCCGCTCCGTGATATCCGGCGGTTCACGGAAAGCGCCTTAGGCCGCGCCATGAAAAAAGCCGCGGTAATCCGGAAAGAAATGCCTTTCTCCCTTCTTCTTCCGGCGAAACGTTTCTACCCGGGCTGCGAAGAAGGAGAAAAAGTTTTCATGCAGGGCATCATGGACTGCCTCATTGAGCGTGACGGCCACATCGTCATCATTGACTATAAAACGGATCGTACCGACTCCGTTGAAGAACTGCAAAGCCATTACAGAACCCAGCTTCTCGTCTATAAAGACGCGGCACAGCAGCTTCTCGGCAAGCCGGTCATCGGCGCATACCTGTGGTCTTTCCACTTGGGACAGATGATTGCCATCAAATGATATTTCAAAAAAGAATATTTCCAAATAACGAAACTGCCCCTATAAGTCAGATCCGAAAAATTCGGCTTATAGAGGCAGTTTCATTCCTATTATATTTTCTTTTTGCTTTTAGGTACAGGCAATTCATCAAACATCGTCTTGAACAATCACGTTAAATAATCCTGATCATCCACATGATCCACCAGTAACATTTTCCCCGCGCCTTCATAAGGCAGCGCATACTCCGCATCCGGCATATACCGTACTGCTGATTTTACAGATTTTACAAGCAGCCTGTCATCATATATCCCTCCAACAATTTTGCCCTTGTAGTACAGAATATATTCTCCCATCATGACCCTGCAGCTTACATCCTCCAAATCAGACAACTGTGCCAAAATAAAATTTAAATATTCTTTACTCGATGCCATATCATCCCTCCTTCATTTCTATCCGGCAGGAAACATCTTTCCCTTTATGCAAATTTATCCGTCTGCTTATACTCTCATATGCTTTTTTTGCAATCACCGCACCACATCGATTTCAGGCCGGCGGTCCCTGAATACATGGATAGTATCCCTGATTTGTTGAAGTATATCCGTATCTATTTCCCCGAAAGCAATCCCTTCCTCCGTTCCCAGACGGCAGACGTCATTCCCCCGGGGATCGAGAAGCACCGAGTTTCCCGCGTACTCCGTTCTCCCTGAAATTCCGCCTTGGTTGACGGCGCACAGATAGATCTGATTCTCCACCGCTCTTGCCTGCCCTAAAAGCGTCCAGTGGAAAAGACGTGCTTTCGGCCAGGCGGCAGGGATAAAAAACAAATCCGCTTTCCCTTCCAGGACGGAACGGCGCACAAGCTCGGGAAAGCGGATATCATAACAAATGACCATGGAGCAGGAAATATCATCCAACGCAAAGGAAACCGCATGATCACCGCCTTTGAAATACATTGGTTCATAAGCATAGGAAAAACCGTGAACCTTATCGTATTCAGCAATCTTCCGTCCTTCCCTGTCAAAAACGAAAGAACGGTTATATACATCATTCCCATAAAGAACAGCTGCCGAACCGCCTACGACATTCACATGGTGTTTTTTTGCGAAAGAAGACAAGAACGTTTCCGTCCGCTTTCCACCTTCATCAGCAATTGATTTCAGTTTGCGGGAAATATAAAACCCCGTGTTCCACGTTTCAGGAAGGACAAGAATATCCGGATTTCCCTCCATCGCCTGTTCCATTAATTCTTCCGCATGGCGGTAATTCGTTTCCACATCGGCAAGAACCGCCTGCATTTGTATAAGGGCTATTTTCTTTTTCATGAGATCTCCTTACGCTGCTGCATTTCTATTTCTTCATTATAAATAAAACAAAAACAAAATAAAACCGCCTGTTTCAAAGGACAAACGGTCTTATAAGCTAAAATTTATTTTTAGAAAGAATATCGCGCGGAAAGGGTAAATGTCCTTCTGTCACCTGCATAATACTTATCGGAGGCGGATTCCTGATCATAGTATTCTCTGTCAAGGATGTTATAAATGCTGAACTGGACAGAAAGATTTTTGTTCACCGCATAAGCGGTATCCATGTTCAAAAGGAAGTAGGCATCACGGGATTTGAATTTGCCGCTTTTCCAGCCCGGCTCATTCCTTGCGGAAATGAACATACTGTCCACATTCACGGTCCACGGATGATTTGTGTACGTCACACCGGAATGGAAAAGGTGGCGGGGGATTTCATAATCTCTTCCCATGGCATAGCCATTATCCGTATCAGCCACTTTCCCAAGCTGCCAGGTATAATTGGCATAAACCGACCACAGGCTGCTGAACTTATGGGTGACGGACAGTTCCGCCCCATGGGTCCTTGCCTCTCCTACATTTTTATATGTCTTTATATCAGCACCTTTAGCAGTTTTTCCGATAGTAACGAGGTCAATGTAGTCCTTTGTCCTCGCATAGAACAGGTCTGCGGAAATTTTTGTTTTCCCCAGGTCTTTCTTAATTCCCAGTTCCCAATTTGTCGTCGTTTCGGGTTTCAAAGACGGGTTCGGCTCATAACGGCCGCCATAGGACGGTTCCGCATACCGGTAGAGCTGGTAGAGAAGGGGCGGCGCAAACGATTTCCCAAAAGACAGGTACAGATTGGTATGATCATCCAACGCATAACTGGCAGACAACTTAGGCGAGAACTGGTGGTAGGAATCAGATTCCAGTCTTGTCGGCGCATTTCCCCTGTAATAATTATAACCGCCATATTTTTCATAATAGTCGTACCGTCCGCCGATGTACGCTGCCCAGCGGCTGCTGAGCTTCCATTTGTCCTGAATATATAAGGCCCATGACTTCGCCTTGCCTCCGAGCCATTGGTCATCTTTATTTCCTTTCACGGCACTGTCCCATGATTTCCAGTCGGAAACAGTCTTCCAAATGGTTTCATCAAACCGGTCCTTCCCGTAAGAACCGCCGAAAAGAATGGTATGGCTGCCTGCGGTCCAGCGTTTATTCAAATCAAAATCCCACGATTTTGAAGGATAGGATGTCTTGCTGCCGGCACCGTCAAAAGTGCGGCTTGCCTTGACCGTCTTATCAGGCGTGATATATCCGCTTTTTGTGTAGTCGGTCATGCCGAAATGGGCATGGATTTTATCCTTCTGATCATTGTAGGTAAGACTGTGCATGTCATAGACGCGCCAGCCCCTGTTGCCGAAAAACGTGGACGCCGGTACGCCTGACGGTTTGCTGAAACCCGCAGACAGGTACGAACGAGGATCCGTATATTTCCATGTATAGTTGGAATGGGTGAATTTATAAGTGAGCTTTCTGTCTTCTGTAAAATCATAGCCCAGATTGAAGCCATAGCTTTCGGACATGACTTCCTTCTTCCCCCGGTCGCCGATGATGTATTCTTTCCCGTCAGCAGTCGTGTCCAGAGAAGAAGTATCCACACCGGTAAAATTATTTTTTCCTTTGCTATTCTTTATGGCATAAGAAGACAGGTACGAACGCCAGCCGTCGGTCATTTTATTTTCATAGAAGACACCCCAGTTCAATCGATCCTTCCGTCCGCTTGCCATATAACTCTGCTTCACCGTGTTGTGGCTGCCGTATCCCAAGTTTACAGCACCATGGACACCATTTTCTTTCGCCGACTTTGTCATAATATTGATGACGCCGCCAACCGCACGCCCTCCATAGAGCGCCGACTGCCCGCCGCTGACTACTTCCACTTTACGGATATTTTCCACAGGAATCATATTCCAGTCTACTGTGCTGTTCCAGGCGGTATTCATCTGCTGTCCGTCGACGAGGACAAGGATATTCTTGGAATTATATCCGCGAAGGTTCACGCTGCCTTCCACCGTAGTATCCACCTGCACACCGGTCGCCAAAGCGACGGCCTGTGCCGCATTCTGCACATTGCGGTCCTTAATTTCCTTTTCTGTCACGATCTGTACATTCGCAGGAACATCCTTTGTCGTTTCTGCCTGCCGGGTCGCCGTGACGGTGAGCCCTTTCAGTTCATACACCGGCACAGGCGCCGCACTCGCGCTTACACCGCCCGCGGCTGCCAATACGGCCAACATCATTCCATACTTTTTACTTTTCATCATCTTTATCCCCTTTACTTCTGCTGACAGGATTCTTAGATATAAAATAGCACAACTGCATATAATTGTTAATACTTAATAAATAATCAGGAATAAAATATATTTATTCCCATATCACGCAGCTTACACACCGCCGCCCCCCCCGGGACAAACGTATTTATTCTTTCACACACTCTTTTTTCAAGCCGCCATCGGCGTAAGGGATATAGATGGAAAGGATTCCGAAAATGGCCAGAAGCCAGCAATACCACATATGGGGAATAATTTCCATCGCATTTATCACAGTACCATTTTTCGACGCCAGCGCGGAAGCGGTCAGAAGCTGGGCACCATAGGGAATAATCCCCTGGAACACACAGGAAAAAATATCCAAAAGCGACGCGCTTCTGCGGGAGTTTATCCCATATTCATTGCTGATATCTTTTGCTACACCGCCGCTGATAATGATCGCCACCGTATTGTTTGCTGTGGCACAGTCCGTTAGGGACACGAGCGCCGCGATGCCCAGCTGGGCGGATTTATTCCCTTTGATCATTTTGCGCAGTTTGGAAATAAGCCATTCGATACCGCCGTAGTAAGCGATCATTTCCGAAATACCGCCGCAGAAAAGAGCAAGGAAAAAGGCTTCCCCCATCCCCATAAAGCCGTTCCAGATATTCTGTGCGAAAGTAATAACCGTAAGCTCCGCCGATGCCATGCCGATAAATCCGGCAAGGAATATTCCTGCAGTGAGTACGAGGAATACATTTGCCCCAAGGAGCGCCAGTCCAAGAACGGCAATATAAGGAAATACTTTAAGCAGGCTGTAATCAAGCTCCTGCAAATCAGCTGCCGCTGACGGCTGGCCGATAACAAGAAGAAGAAAAATCGTGAGAACTGCCGCCGGAAGGGCAATTCTGAAGTTCATTTTAAATTTATCTTTCAATTCACAGCCCTGCGTCCGTGTCGCTGCAATCGTGGTATCAGAAATCATGGATAAATTATCTCCGAACATAGCGCCGCCCACACAGGCCGCCACCATGAGCGCTTCAGAAATTCCGCTCTTCACGGAAATTCCCGCTGCAATGGGCACGATGGCCGCAATGGTTCCCATAGAAGTCCCCGTGGCCGTCCCCATAAACGCAGAAATAATGAAAATGCCTGCCGTCAGGTATTGGGCAGGAACAAAACTGATCCCCAGATTTACTGTCGCGTCACGGCCGCCCATAGCAGCTGCCACGGCAGAAAATGCACCGGCAAGGATGTAGATCATGAGCATGGTCATGACATTTTCGTTGCCCGCGCCTCGTGAGAAAATGCCGAATTTTACCTGGAGTGTTTCATCTCCCATAAAGAAAGCGGAAAGAACCGCAATAAACATGGCTGTCACTGAGGGAAACTGGTAAAATGCCATTTCCACGCCATGAATCTGAAAATAAATCCCCGCGCCGAGATAAATGACGATAAAAATTAAAAAAGGCAGAAGGGAGAGCGCTCCTTCCTTTTTGTGCCGATACCCCATCCGAAAATCCCCCTTTACGTTTTCACCCATTATAACAAGATTTGCCCTAAAATAAAAACAGCTTGAAGCCTTTCGCCCAAAGCTGCATCGATAACAAAATATTTCTTCCGGTCTGCTACAGCAGCACCATTTTCAATCCGATGGAGATGAGAATAATTCCGCCGAGGACAGCAGCTTTATCCGCCAGCCTCACTCCGAATTTCCTGCCGATCATTACCCCGGCCACACAAGCCGCAAATGTTACTGCCGCAATAATGAGAGCACAGACAAATGCGGCCGCCAAGTCCATTTGCTCATTGGTAAACCCTACGGAAAGCGCATCGATGGAAGTCGCGACGCCTTGCAGCAAAAGCGCTTTTTTCCCCACACCGGCCCGGATATGTCCCGCATCACCGGAAAATCCTTCTTTCACCATGCTTACGCCGATAAAGCAAAGAAGAAAACAAGCAATCCATGGGATATAGGACGCAAAGAATTGGAATACCTCCACAATGATATGCACACAGATCCATCCCGCCATAGGCATAAACCACTGGAAAAATGCAAAAGTGCCCGCCATAAAACTGATTTTTTTCCATCCCATGCCCGGTTCATGAAAACCGTTCGCCAGAGAAACGGAAAAAGCATCCATCGCAAGACCGGCACCGAGGAGCACGCTACTCAGCAGAAATACAAAGTCCATATTTTCTCTCTTTCGGAAAATAAAAAACCGGAACGCTATGCCCGGTAAATTTCCTAATCAGAGATCCCGCGCATAGCTTTTGCTAAACACGTGAGTCTCGCATTTTAAAGTAGAGCCAGACCATAAGGTCAGCATGTTGACTTACTGCACAGGATGCTTGCTACTCCCCCACTTATTGAGAATAATATCACCAAACCCGCCGTCTGTCAAGGAAAACAATCAGCATTCATCGTATTTCTGACACTTGAAACACATTATCATTTAGAAATTTTTATTTCGCTTCATCTAAATATCTTTTTAGCTCTGCCGTCATTGTACGCAGTCCTCTGACACCCGGTACGCCCCGCTTTCTCATCTCAGAAAGGGGACAGAATGACCGGTCATAGGTTTTATTCCGCCTGATACGCATACAGTACCGTTCCCGTTTCTTATCTTCTTTTCGGCAGGGAATATCGACTTCCACCGCTTCACAGCGGTACAGGATCGCAGAATAAGGCGCCGCCATATACATGTACACTGTGTCTCCTTCCTCGATATGTCCCGCCTGCTTCCATTCCACAACATCCGTCTTCCGGAATGCGGAAACGATGTCATAGTAATACGGATTAGCAGGTATGATCCATGTATGGGGCACGGTGTCCTGTTTTGATCCGCTCTTCTTTTCCTTCGTCAATCGGTAACTTGCATCCAGAAATTCCATAATCTGTCCATCCGGCAGTGTATCGTCCAGAATCAGACTCACCCAGCTCTTTTTACTCATATGCCAGGCGGGATAAATACCTGCTGTTCCGCAGAGCTTTTTTCCCTCTTCCGGCAGAATTTTCACATTAATCACTTCTATGACCGCCCCATCTTTTCCACCATCCAGTTTATTTTTCGGAATTGCCACAATGATTCCATACCATTTTTTATTTTCATGATTTCTGAATACACCATACCCTGGATATTTTTTCCACGGAAAATCCGGACGGTCGCCATACCGCATCCTAATCATCTCCGCAATCCGCTCCGACTGGTCGAAAAGAAAAAGTCTGTCAGTAAAGCATCCGGCGCCTATCGTTTCCAATATTTCCACATAACGGGCCCTGACCATATTCACAAAGGCTCCCGTCTGATAGGGCACATGGACGGGAAGATACTCCTCTCCCGCCGCCGTATCGAAAACACGTCCGAAAACGTTCCCTTCAAGGCTGATAGAAATGTCCGCCCTGAAATCTCCATCCATAAATAACTGGGAATAATGGTACCCTTCTTTGTCCTTATGAAAACCGAACTCCGCCAGTTTCTCGAAATCCGGTTTTTTCCGTTCAAATACTTTTGCTTCCAACCCCATATCTTTCTCCTTGAAAACATGTTTTCTGTAATTACACGCAGAGAGCCGTCCATAAAAAAGAGATTCCCGAAAGAATCTCCTGATCACACTATTCTCTTTTAGCCGGTTTGATCCCTTTCTCATAACTGGAGAAATCTTCCTTTATCCATGCCAAAAACTCTTTACATTCCGCCTTGAATGCAGGGGAAGGTTTCAATGCCAGGGCGCATCGGAACTCTTCTCCCGCACGCCGGCTCAATGTCTCCGCTTTTTTTACATCTTCTTCCTGCTCCGCGCAGTAATACAGGGCGAACCCGAGCCGGTAATGCCATTCATAGTTTTCCCTATTCCGATCCATGCGTTCTTCCAGAATTTCCAGCGCCTTTTCATACTGCTCCGTATTATTATAAGCCACGGCCAGCTCACCCATCAGGAGATCCGTCTGTTCTTCTTTAGGAAGAGAGGTAATGGCCTTTATGACTTTTTGCGGTTTGTCATTCACATACCATTCTCCAATCTGTTCCAGAAACGGCCGGTTCTTATCAAAATAAGCCTCCTCTTCCGGTGTATACTTCTCCTCCGGTTCACAGCAGATATACTCCATGACCATCCGGCAGAGATTTCCCGCCCTGTCGTAACCGAAGTACACGGGATAGCAGCCGTCGCCGAATCCGCTCTGTATCATGGGAAGCCGGTATGACGTCCCCGGTATCGTGAAATTGATCCAGTCGCCCCCTTCTCTCTGGAACCGGGGCGCTGCTTCATAGCTCTCTGCAAATATATCTGCAAAGAAATCATCATATATATTTCCTTCCGGATTCTTTTCATACCAGTCACTTTCAAATTTGCAATAAGCGTCCCTTACTTTGACATCTGCCACGGTCGCCAGCCCTGCATCGACAGCGAATCCGATATAATCAAAATTTTCCCAATCAGACAAATCTTCTGTACCGGTCAGCGCCAATTCATAGTAAGCCGCTTCTTCCTCAGCGAAACGGATCCGTGTGGCAATGTAGCGGAAATTTCCTTCTTCCATTTCTGCCGCCAGTGTTTCCAGCATAAACGTTCCGACAGGAACTTTCTCCCTGTACGGCACAGTGTTTTTATCCAGATACACAAGAGGGTCGCATACAATGATCTTCCCTGTAGGGAAAGTTACGGTTCCCATGGAAAATAAAAACAGTTTCTTACCCTGAAACTCACTTTTTGCAAACAACTCTTCATAATCGACAGCAGGCGCCAGCATTCCTTCCTTCTTTAATTTTTCATATGCTTTTACCCATTTTTCTTCATCCGACATCCCTATCCCGCCCTTCCGATATCATCTTTATTATATGATTTAATTCTATCATTCTCTTTTCTCGAATGTCCACGCCCGCAAAAAAGAGCCTCCCGAAGGAGACCCTTTTCATCAAAAGTAAGAACTATCCCTTAAAATATTTCACGCCTGCTTCCAGCAAAGGCTGGAATTTATTGCCGTAAATATTTTTCGCGATATTCGCGCCGTTTCTTTCCGTATGCCCCATCTTTCCCAGAACTCTACCGTCAGGACTGGTAATGCCCTCAATGGACCAATTTGACCCGTTCAGGTTGTACCGGCTGTCATAAGTCGGGTGGCCTTCACTGTCTGTATAAAGTGTTGCTACCTGTCCATTGGCAATAAGCGCTCTGATCTGTTCATCAGACGCAATAAAGCGGCCTTCCCCATGGCTTATGGGAATACTGTGCAGATCACCCGGCCGGCATAAAGACAGCCATGGAGATTTCGTGGAAACCACTTTTGTCGTTACATAATGGGACAAATGGCGTCCGATGGTATTGAATGTCAGCGTCGGCGCCTCTTCTGTCAGCGGCTTAAATTCACCATACGGAACAAGCCCCAGTTTGATCAGAGCCTGGAATCCGTTGCAGATACCGAGAACCAGTCCGTCTCTTATATGGAGAAGTTCTTCCATGGCCTCCATGAGTTTTGCATTGCGGAATACGGCCGCAATAAACTTGCCGCTTCCATCCGGTTCATCTCCCGCGGAAAAGCCGCCGGGAAACATGACGATCTGTGATCTGGAAATACGTCTTGCCATTTCTTCCACGGATTCTTTCAGTTCCGCCGCATCTCTGTTTCTCATGATGAAGATGTCTGTATCAGCGCCTGCCCGTTCAAAGGCTCTCGCACTGTCCACTTCGCAGTTGGTACCCGGCATCGTGGGAATAAATACTTTCGGTCTTGTAATGGCGGTTTTCACGGCAAAGCGGAATTTCGGTTCCGTTTCGGCAATGACCGGAATAGTTCCTGTAAGATTTTCCGCACGCCTTGGGAAAATAGGATCCAAAGTCTTCTCATACGCACAAAGAAGGTCTTCCAGAGAAATTTCCGTATCCGCCACTTTCATCACATCTCCGCCGATGGTGCCGAGAATTCTCGTGTGCGGCTGCTTTGCGTACTCTTCCGCCAATTCCGGCGCAGTTTCCACAATGATCGCCCCATAGAAGTTTCCAAAATACTTCGGCAGAGGCAAAGTCCCCGTCGTGAAGTCCACCCCCAGCTTATTGCCGAAAGCCATCTCCGCGGCAGTCACAGCGACACCGCCGTGTCCTACGGCTTTCATAGCCGCAATATTTCCTTTCTTCACTTCCTGATACAGGAAATCGGCATGCAGTTTAAATACGTTAAGGTTCGGCATTCCTGTCTCATCTTTGGGCATCCCGAAAAGCATGAGGGTATTTCCTTTCTGTTTCAACTCCTGGCTGACCGCTTCAGAAGCTTTTCCGGGAGCAACAGCAAAGGAAACAAGCGTCGGCGGTACATGGAGATCATTAAACGTACCGCTCATGGAATCTTTGCCCCCGATGGCACCGAGACCGAGAGCCGCCTGCATATGGAATGCACCAAGAAGAGCAGCAGCAGGTTTTCCCCAGCTTGTCCTGTCTGTCAGTTTTTCAAAATATTCCTGGAGCGTAAGGTATGCCCTGCGCCAATCCGCCCCCATCGCCACGAGGCGTGTCACGGAAAGAAGAACCGCATATACGGCGCCATGGAAAGGGCTCCACTCCGCCAGATCCGGATCAAAGCCGTGTGCCATGAAGCTTGCGCTGTCCGTCTGGCCCCGTCGTACAGGAAATTTAGCCGCCATTCCGTCAGCAGGCGTCTTCTGGTACCTACCTCCAAAAGACATAAGAACCGTCCCCGCTCCGACAGTAGAATCAAAACGTTCCGCAAGTCCCTGCTGGGACGCATTATTCAGTTCACCCATGGCTTCTAACCACATTGCACGGATATCTTTGATTTCAGGACGGACAAAAAAGCCTTCTTCATCCGGTTTGGCAATATATACATCTTTTCTTTGGGACGCTCCGTTTGTATTAAGGAAGGCACGGGAAATATCAACGATCCTATCGCCCCGCCAGGTCATGACAAGTCGGCCGCTGTCATTCACATCGGCAATGACTGTCGCTTCCAGATTTTCTTCCGCCGCATAAGCAATAAAACGATCGGCGTCTTCTTTCCTGACAACCACCGCCATTCTTTCCTGCGATTCGGAGATCGCCAGTTCCGTACCGTCAAGGCCTTCATATTTCTTCGGCATGCTGTCCAAGTTGATAGAAAGACCATCTGTCAGTTCCCCTGCCGCCACGGATACGCCGCCCGCGCCAAAGTCGTTGCACCGCTTGATCAGACGGGTCACTTCGCCGCGGCGGAAAAGGCACTGGATTTTTCTCTCCGTCAGCGGATTGCCTTTCTGCACTTCCGCGCCGCAGGTTTCGATAGATTCCGTATTCAGTTCTTTAGATGAGCCTGTCGCGCCGCCCATACCGTCACGGCCTGTCCTGCCGCCCACAAGGATGACCACATCACCGGCCTGCGGCCGTTCACGAATGACATGGCTTTCCGGAGCCGCTGCTATAACAGCGCCGATTTCCATGCGTTTTGCCATGAATCCGGGATGATAATATTCTTTCACTTCACCAGTTGCCAGACCGATCTGATTTCCGTAAGAGCTATACCCTTTCGCCGCTTCCACAACGATTTTCTTCTGCGGTAATTTGCCCGTAAGTGTTTCGGAAAGCGGTGTGTGCGGATCCGCAGCGCCAGTGACACGCATCGCCTGGTATACATAAGAACGTCCGGACAGCGGGTCTCTGATGCAGCCGCCGAGACAGGTCGCCGCACCGCCGAAAGGTTCGATTTCCGTAGGATGGTTATGCGTTTCATTCTTAAAGAGAAGGAGCCAGTCTTCTTCTCCATCGACAGTGTCAATCGTCACTTTGATTGTACACGCATTGATTTCTTCGGAAGAGTCCAGATTTTCCAGGCGGCCTTCTTTGCAAAGCGCCTTCACGGCCACCGTCGCCATATCCATGAGTGTCACAGGACGGTCGGTCTTTTCTCCGTACACGCAAAGACGGCTATCTGCGTACTCATTCCATGCCTCTTTGATCGGTTTGGTGAAAATACCGTCTTCAATTCCTACTTCGGTAAGTTCCGTGGAAAACGTGGTATGACGGCAGTGATCGGACCAGTAAGTGTCAAGTACACGGATCTCAGTGACTGTCGGATCGCGCTTTTCTTCCGTCCTGAAATATTCGCGAATCATAGCCAGATCATCATGGCTCATGGCAAGTCCCATGTCTTTAATCAGTCTGTCGATCCCGTCATCATTCAATTCACGGACCCCCTCTACAACCGCCACAGGCTTCGGCTCTTCAACCGGCAGATCCAGTGTTTCCGCTTCTTCCAGAGATGCTTCTCTTGATTCCACAGGATTTACAAGAAATTTCAAAATTTTTTCCCGATCTCCGTCTGTAAAATCACCATGGAAAACATACACCAGAGCACACCGTACACGGGCACCGTCACGGCCTGTAACAATAGCAAGGCACTGTTCTGCCGAGTCCGCCCGCTGATCATACTGGCCGGGAAGGAATTCCACAGCAATTACCATATCCCCTTTCGGTAATTCCTCCTGCACGGAGTCTACCGGCGGTTCGGAGAAAACGGTCGCCACAGCCTTTTCATAATCGTCACCACTCAGATGATCCACATCATAACGGTGGTAAATGGCCGTTTCATGAATCCTTTCACCAAGAATTTCTTTCAGCTGGGCAGTCAGACTTTCTTCTCCCTGCCGGAAGTTTTCTTTCTTTCTCACATAAAGCCGTCTAATGTCAGACAAAGTGCACACCTTCTCTTTCATATATTTTCCAAATGACAGAACGGAAATAAATGGAACAAACCTGTTTATACACACTTATATTACCACAAAGCTTTCCCCGCCGTCCTCATGTTTCCCCGCATGCGCCTTTTATTTCCGCAGAGACATATTTCTCTTCTGTATCTAAAGGAAAAAATAGTTCTGTCCAACGAAAAAGCACCCGCCGGGGATGACGGATACTTTTGCAGGTCTTATTGCGGGAAGCATTTCATCTCTACACGGAAATGAGATACTAAAGAGCAGTATACAGGAGGCTTTACCCTTTCTTTCCATACCGATACCGCTTCAGTGAAATTCATTCAAAAAACGCATTCCCTGTTTTTTTATGCATGGAAAAACCAATCCCATCTATCCGTCATCCGGCAGGGAATCCCCCGAGACTCCATCAATTGAAAAAACTCTTTCAATTTTTCCTCGGCACTTTCATAATTATAATACTTAAATCCCTCTCCCCAGATTATCATGCCTGTCTTCCTGCCGTTTTTTCGATACAGACGAATAAAGTACTTGGCGCCCCCACTCAGCGGGCGGCGGTATAGTAGTACTTTCCTTGCTTCCACCCGTTCTATATCGGACAGGGGACAAGAAGTTTCAAACACATTATGGATATACAGTATCTCATTTTCTATATGATAAGCGGTAAACGCTGTCCCCTGCCAGATATGGCGGAGCAGACGCCAGCCGTAAAAGGCAAGTACAAACAAAATGCCAAGAAAAAATGCACTCTCTGCAAAGATTACAAATCCCACAAGCCACAAAAAAGGATCCATGATGTCCCTTTCCTTTCTCAAATCCGTTCTGATACCGGTATCCCATTCCGGCTATGTTCTTTTGCAGAAAATATATCCTCCGCTTGCGGGGCTGATTTCTTTTCCTGATCTGTTTATCCAAGAAAATCCCTGACCCCTTCTGCATAAAATGAAGTTTTCCCATATCCAATTTATACTATGTCTTGTTTTTCACATGTTCCCATGCTGTATGAAGAAAACTCCGCAAAAAAATCTTTTTCACTACCAAATGCAGAATAAAGAACATGGCCGGAAGCGACAGGGACGAAGCAAACAGCCTGACCCCATAACCGCTATACAAATCGGGCATCTCTGCCGCAGAATCCGCAATATATCGCAGCAAAGGGAAATACACTTCCACAAACCATTTCCGCGCCGCAGGAAGGGCAAGCAGCAGAATCCCCGCCAGCAGGATCAATACAACAGGAACAAGTATCCTGATCTTCCATACTACTTCATCATAAATACGCGCCTTTTCTCCTTCTGTAAGCTCCTGCAATTCCGGCATGATCTGCTCCCACTGGCGAAATGTTTTTTCCCGCCCTGTTCCCAGATGAACCAGATTCCGCG
>OJQF01000554.1_pt1 | contig 19532 bp, 9 predicted proteins | sample 1598681 | NCBI WGS metagenome assembly OJQF01 (sample SAMN03922506, study PRJEB24848) | human gut metagenome | isolation source: stool sample | host: Homo sapiens | place: Germany | collected 2011-11 | reverse complement strand
TAAAGTTAAACTTTAAGAGAGAATTTATGAAAAGAAAATTAATGCTGTTATTGGCATGCCTTTTTGTAGGCATAAGCCTAGTAACCGCTCAAACTCAGAAAGTCACAGGCGTTGTGATTTCTGAAGAAGACGGGCAACCAGTTGTTGGAGCCTCTGTGTTGGTAAAAGGTACTACTCAAGGTACAATCACAGACATCGATGGTAATTTTAATTTGGCGAACGTACCAAGTTCTGCAAAGACTTTGCAGATTTCGTATATCGGTATGCGGACACAAGAAGTTGAAATCAAACCAACTTTAAAAGTCGTATTAAAGTCTGATTCTCAGAATCTTGATGAAGTTGTAGTAACAGCTATGGGTATCAAGCGATCTGAAAAATCTTTAGGTTATGCTGTCTCCAGTGTAAAAGGAGATGAGATAACTAAGGCGCGTGAAAGTAATGTGCTTAATTCGTTGTCCGGTAAGATTGCAGGTTTGCAAATTGCACAGTCGTCCGGAACAGTAGGTGGTAGCTCAAGTATACAGATTCGTGGCGCTTCTTCCATTGGTACAGTTTCTTCTCCTCTGTTTATTATTGACGGACTTCCTATTGATAATGGTTCTTACAATCCTGACAGAACCAATGGTATAGTCGATGTGGGTAACCGCGCAGGAGACATCAACTCTGACGATATTGAATCTATCAACGTATTGAAGGGTGCAGCTGCAACCGCATTGTATGGAGCGCGTGCAAAGGATGGTGCAATTGTTATTACCACAAAGAAAGGAAAAAAGAACTCACCGGTCTTTGTTACGGTGAATTCCTCAACACGATTTGAAAATGTACTCAAATTGCCTGATTTCCAGAATGAGTATGCACAGGGTAGTTACGGAGTGTATAATGTAAAGATGTTGAATGGATGGGGACCGAAGATTTCGTCGGTACAAGATCAGCAATTTACAGATTATAAAGGAGATAAAGTGACTTTGAAGGCAAATCCTGATAATGTGAAGGATTTCTATGAAACCGGAATGAGTTATATTAATAATGTATCAGTAGCCGGAGGTGGTGAAAAAGCTGATTTCCGTTTGAGTTTTACCTCTACCAACCAGACGGGTGTTGTACCTGGTTCTGACTATAATAAATATGCTTTTTCTGTGAATGCAGGTATGAACTTTACGAATAACTTTACAGGACGTATTTCTGCTCAATACATACGTTCTGATTCAGAAGGTCGTCCGGCACAGGGAGCAAATGATAGTAACTTGTTGATTCCATTGATCAATGGATTGCCAAGAACCATTGATATTCATGACATCAAGCAGAATTGGATTGATGAAAATGGTAAACAGATTACGCTAGACCCGGAAGGTAAAAGTAATAATCCGTACTGGATTATTAATAAGAATAAGTTTACCAATAATCTGGATCGTATGATCGGCAATATCACATTGACTTATAAACCGATTGAAGGATTGACTATTACTAATAATGCCGGAACGGATTTCTATACAGAAGGAAGACGTAAAGTTTATGCAAAAGGTACTGTAGGAGCCTTGAACGGTAAATTCCAGACTTGGAATTTGTATAAAAGAATTATAAATAATGACTTAATGGTTTCCTATGAGAAGACTTTTGCCAATGATTATCATTTTAAGGCTATGGTAGGTCACAATCTCTATCAGGAAGAATGGAAAAATGAGAATGTACAAGCTCAGAATCTCGTAGTTGACGAGTTATATACATACACTAATGCAAAGTCTACTACTCCGGTGAATTATTATGAAAAGAAACGTCTTGTGGGTTTGTATGGAGATATTAGCTTGGGATATAAAGATATGCTTTTCGTTAATGTAACAGGACGTAATGACTGGTCGTCTACTTTGCCTGTCAATAATCGTTCTTATTTTTATCCGTCTATCAGCGGTAGTTTCATTTTCACAGAGTTGATGGAGAATAAAGACATTCTGAATTATGGTAAGGTTCGTTTAAGCTATGCGAATGTGGGTAGTGATGAAGACCCATATAATTTAGCATTTAAATATACTCCTGCCAGTACTTATTTCTTGCAATATTTGGGCAATGTTAATACTTTCCCACATATGGGACTGGTTGGTTTTACCGGCCCTCGTGTATTGCCGAATGAAAATCTGAAACCTCAGAATCAAAGTTCATTCGAAGTCGGAGCTGATTTACGTTTCTTCGGTGGAAAGATTCGTTTGGATATGACTTACTATAGTAACATTACAAAGAATCAGATTGTAAGTATTGATGTCCCGTTATCAACAGGTTACTTTGCTAATAATATCAATGCCGGAAAGATTGCCAATAAAGGTGTCGAAGTAACTCTGGGTTTGACACCTGTAGAAACACGTAACTTTAAATGGGATCTGGATGCAACGTTTGCTTCTAATAAGCAGACTGTGGAAGAATTGGCCGAAGGACTTGATGAATATACATTAACAAGCGGATTGAGTGGTCTGCAGATTAAGGCTGCGAAAGGTGATTCGTTCGGTTTGTACGGTACTGCCTGGAAGCGTGATGATCAAGGCAATTATGTGATCAATTCTAAGACAGGTTTGAGAGAAACTGTCAATAACGTACGCCTGGGAGATGTTTATCCTGATTTTACAATGGGTATTAATAACACACTTACTTATAAAGGATTGACCTTCAGTTTCTTGATTGATATTCGTCATGGAGGGTCTTTGTATTCAGAAACTGTCGCTAATTTAAGAAGCAGCGGTTTGGCTGCAGAAACAGTAGCTCATCGTGAAGATGCTTCTTTTATCGAACCGGGCGTAATCCTTCAGGATGACGGAACCTACAGACCTAATGATGTGCCGGTGAAGAGTATGCAGGATTACTGGCAACATGTGTCCAATTCTAGTAATAATGAAGGAAATATCTATAATGCATCATTCGTGAAACTTAGAGAGGTACAACTGTCTTATAGTTTCCCACGTAAATGGTTCAAGAGTTTCTTTGTTAAATCATTGGATTTAGGCTTCGAGGCACGTAATTTATGGATCATCAAAGACCATGTGCCGCATATTGATCCGGAAGCAAACTTTTTTGGTCCCTCTCAAATCGGAGGTGGTGTAGAGTTTAACAGCATTCCTTCTACCAGAAGTTTCGGATTTAATCTCAGATTAACATTGTAAGAATTAAACGAAGATGATTATGAAAAAGAAAATATTAGTATATGCATTAAGCGCTTTGACATGTGGGCTGTTTACCTCATGCAGCGATTGGCTTGATATTAACCATGACCCCAATACTGCCGAGAAAGTTGATCCCGGATATTTATTTAACTATGCAGCTGTAAACTGGGCCGGAACACGAACAGGTGGTGACTTCTATATTCCTTTATCTATGAGTTCACAGTGTCAGGTTGACGGTGGACTTGATTATGGTGGATGGGATGAATCAGTATATACCATTTCTCCCTACAGCACAGGAAACGTGTGGAAACATTATTATTCTGTTGGTGGCAACAATTTGATGCTGGCTATTAAAAATGCAGAAGAATCAGATCCGGTGAATCACAATGCTATTGCACAATGTAAGATTCTGCTGGCTGAACATATGTATGAAGCAACCATGTTATGGGGAGACATACCTTTCACCGAGTCATGGAACGGAACAATCAAATATCCGAAGTTTGATTCTCAGGAAAGTGTGCTGAATGGTGTTCTGTCGTTGCTTGATGAGGCATTGCAGGTAATGGATCTGAATGATGCTAATGCGATTGATGAGTACGATATCTATTATAAAGGTGACATGAACAAATGGATGACTCTGGCAAAATCGTTAAAGTTCAGGACACTGATGGTCATGGTAGACAAAGATCCTTCTAAGGCTACTGCTATTGGTACGATGTTGCAGGCTGGAGGAATGGTTTCATCAGCATCAGATAATTTGGTATTCCCTTATTCTACAGACCCGGGCAATCAGAATCCTAAATATGAACTTATAGAGTTGGTCGGTGGTACGCAGATTTTGTTTTTTGCCAGCAATTATATGCTGAAGCCGATGCAGGAACGCAATGACCCCCGTATTCCTTGTTATTTTGAGCCGGGTGCCGATGGTGTGTACAGAGGGTTAGGCAACCGTGAGCCTGCTGAGACAGATGACAAGGATAATATGTTATCATCTGTTGTGAGCAGCTATCTTTTCAGGAAAGATGCGCCGGAGCTGATTTACTCTTGTCAGGAACAGCTGCTTCTGGAAGCGGAAGCTTATGCTCGCGGTTTGGGAGTTGCTCAGAATCTGTCGAAGGCTAATGAATTGTACAAGAAAGGCGTTCGGGAAGCATGTGCATTCTATGGAGTAGCTGAAAACGATATTGATACATATGTTACAGGTTTGCCGGAATTGACAACAGTGACTCCGGAGAATGCATTATATGAGATTCATATGCAACAGTGGATTGATTTGATGGACCGTCCGTTCGAGGAGTTCGTGCAGTGGAGGCGTTCCGGAACTGCAGGCAATGAAGTTCCAACTTTGCAAGTACCGGAAGATGCAACTTCAAAAGAACTGATCAGAAGATGGGAATATAGCCCCGAAGAGATGACGGCTAATATCAATGCTCCGAAAGAATCTCCGAAGATCTGGGAAAAATTATGGTTTGATTTATAATCGAATTATTATAAATGGTTACGAAAAAGAGGACAATAAAACATTGTCCTCTTTTTTTTTGTTATATTTGCGACCATATTTAGATTTATATATCAGAAGAAAAGAATGAAAGAATTTATAATATCCGAAGCCACAGTAGAAACAGCAGTACTTGTCGGACTCATTACCCAGACGCAGGATGAGCGGAAAACAAACGAGTATCTCGATGAATTGGCTTTCCTTGCTGAGACGGCTGGGGCGGAAGTAGTAAAACGATTTACACAGAAATTGCCGACTGCCAATTCGGTAACTTATGTCGGAAAAGGGAAATTGGAAGAGATCAGACAATATATACGAACGGAAGAGGAAGAAGAACGTGAAGTAGGAATGGTTATCTTTGATGATGAACTTTCCGCGAAACAAATACGTAATATTGAAGCCGAACTGAAAGTGAAGATACTGGACCGTACTTCATTGATTCTCGATATATTTGCGATGCGCGCTCAGACTGCCAATGCGAAGACGCAGGTGGAGCTGGCTCAATATAAATATATGTTGCCACGTCTGCAACGGCTTTGGACTCACTTGGAACGCCAAGGTGGTGGATCAGGTAGCGGAAGCGGTAAAGGAGGCTCTGTGGGACTTCGCGGACCGGGTGAAACGCAGCTCGAAATGGACCGCCGTATCATCTTGAACCGTATGTCATTGCTGAAAGAACGTCTGGCTGAAATTGATAAACAGAAAGCTACCCAGCGTAAAAATCGAGGACGTATGATCCGTGTCGCACTGGTTGGCTATACCAACGTTGGAAAATCGACAATCATGAACTTACTGTCAAAGAGCGAAGTTTTTGCAGAAAACAAGCTTTTTGCTACACTGGATACAACGGTACGTAAAGTGATCATCGATAACCTGCCGTTTCTCTTATCTGATACAGTCGGATTTATCCGTAAATTGCCTACCGATCTGGTGGATTCATTCAAATCGACTTTGGATGAGGTGCGAGAAGCAGATTTATTGTTACATGTAGTCGATATCTCTCATCCCGGATTTGAAGAACAGATTGAAGTGGTGAACAGGACACTGGCCGACATTGGCGGCGGCGGCAAACCCATGATACTTATATTTAATAAAATAGACGCTTATACCTACGTGGAGAAAGCGCCGGACGACCTTACCCCCCGAACAAAGGAAAACTTAACACTCGAAGAACTGATGAAGACGTGGATGGCAAAGATGGAGGACAACTGCCTCTTTATTTCCGCCCGCGAACGAATCAATATAGACGAACTGAAAGATGTGGTTTATCAGCGAGTGAAAGAATTGCATGTTCAAAAGTATCCCTATAACGATTTTCTTTATCAGACTTACGAAGAGGAAGAATAATAATCAATGTACCGCTTACTGATTGGGGGAGGCGGTACATATCTATTTTTTATCTATATGAAAGACTATCGTAAACTGACTGAAGACGAAGTGCTTCAGTTGAAGAGCCAGTCGTGTCTGGCTGATGATTGGGGGAATGTTTCGGTTGCTGAGGGCTTTAACTGTGAGTATGTTCACCATACTCGTTTTTCGGGTGAAGTGAAATTAGGCGTATTTGATGCCGAATTTACGCTGCCCGGAGGAATCAGGAAACACTCGGGACTCCGTCATGTCACTCTGCACAATGTAGTAGTAGGGGATAACTGCTGCATTGAAAACATTCAAAACTACATTGCTAATTATGAAATTGGAAATGATACCTTCATTGAAAATGTAGATATCATTTTAGTAGATGGGCTGAGCACCTTTGGTAATGGGGTAGAAGCAACAGTGCTCAATGAAACGGGGGGGCGTGAAGTGCTGATTAATGATAAGCTGTCGGCACACCAAGCGTACATACTGGCCTTATATCGCCACCGCCCGGAACTGATTAATCGCATGAAAGCGATTGCTGATTATTATTCCAATAAACATGCTTCTGCTACAGGCAGTATAGGCGACCATGTGATGATCCTTAATACGGGATCTATCAAGAATGTGAGAATCGGTGATTATTGCCATATCTGTGGTACTTGTCGTTTATCAAACGGTAGTGTAAACAGTAATGTAACAGCACCTGTACACATCGGACATGGAGTAATATGTGATGATTTCATTATTTCTTCTGGTTCTGAAGTGGATGACGGTACAATGTTGACCCGTTGTTTTGTTGGTCAGGCATGTAAGTTGGGGCATAACTACTCAGCTTCCGATTCCTTGTTCTTTAGTAACTGTCAGGGAGAGAATGGAGAAGCATGTGCTATCTTTGCAGGACCTTTTACAGTGACTCACCACAAATCGACTTTATTGATTGCCGGAATGTTCTCGTTTATGAACGCGGGATCGGGCTCCAATCAGAGTAACCACATGTATAAATTGGGACCTATCCATCAAGGAACAATGGAAAGAGGGGCTAAAACGACTTCAGACTCGTATATCTTATGGCCGGCACGTGTCGGAGCTTTCTCTCTGGTAATGGGACGACACGTTAATCATGCCGATACTTCTAACCTTCCTTTCTCTTATCTGATTGAGCAACGAAATACGACTTATTTGGTTCCGGGAGTGAATCTGAGAAGTGTAGGTACCATTCGCGATGCTCAGAAGTGGCCGAAACGTGATAAGCGGAAAGATCCGAATCGCCTGGATTATATCAATTATAATCTTCTGAGTCCATATACTATTCAGAAAATGTTCAAAGGACGCTCTATTCTGAAGGATCTTAAACGGGTATCCGGGGAAACATCTGAAATCTATTCTTTCCAAAGTGCAAAGATTAAAAATTCTTCTCTGAACAACGGCATTCGTTTTTATGAAATTGCTATTCATAAGTTTTTGGGGAATTCAATCATAAAGCGCTTGGAGGGTATTAATTTCCAAAGTAATGAAGAGATACGCCAGCGTCTGAAACCGGATACGGAAATCGGAACTGGTGAATGGGTGGATATGTCCGGACTGATCGCTCCTAAAAGTGAAATAGACCGCCTGCTCGATGGTATCGAGAATGGTTCAGTCAACCGATTGAAATCCATTAATGCCAGCTTTGCGGAAATGCACGAGAATTACTATACGTATGAGTGGACTTGGGCTTATAACAAAATTCAGGAGTTTTATGGCTTGAATCCGGATGAGATAACAGCGCAGGACATAATCTGTATCGTGAAAACATGGAAGGAGGCAGTAGTGGGTCTCGATAAAATGGTATATGATGATGCCCGTAAAGAGTTCTCATTGTCTTCAATGACAGGATTCGGGGCGGATGGGTCTCATGATGAAATGAAGCAGGACTTTGAACAAGTACGCGGTGACTTTGAAAGTAACACATTTGTTACAGCGGTATTAAAACATATCGAAGATAAAACGGCCCTTGGAAATGAACTGATCAAAAGAATTGAGTCCATTCAAGACTAAATGATAAAGCTGGCTTATTCTTTAATTCATTCATTTATAATAGCTTTTGTTGTACAGAGTTCTCGGCTAGTTTTCATCTTGATGAGAAAAAAATCTCACCTTGATGAGAAAATTTTCTTATCGCAATGAGAAAAAAAACTCATCACGGTGAGAATAAATTCTCACTGTAACAAGAAACTATTCTTGTTGCAGTGGGCATTGTTCCTTTCTCCGTTATTCATTCTTAATTCTTCATTCATCATTCATCATTCTTCATTCTTAATTGCTACCTTTGCCTCACTAACTAACATTACGTAATAAAAAAAGAGATTATGGCAACACCTCCGTTTAAGTATCAGCCCATGTTTGAAAAGGGAAAAGATACAACTGAGTATTATCTGCTTACAAAAGACTATGTATCGGTAAGCGAGTTTGAAGGACATCCTATCCTGAAAATTGAGAAAGAAGGTTTGACTGCGATGGCTAATGCTGCTTTTCGTGATGTGTCATTTATGCTTCGTCGTTCGCACAATGAACAGGTTGCTAAGATTCTGAGTGATCCGGAAGCTAGTGAGAACGATAAGTACGTAGCATTGACTTTCCTGCGTAATGCAGAAGTGGCAGCCAAAGGGGTACTTCCATTCTGCCAGGATACCGGTACCGCTATTATCCACGGTGAGAAAGGACAGCAGGTATGGACTGGCTATACGGATGAAGAAGCTCTGTCACTGGGTGTTTATAAAACATATACTGAAGAGAATCTGCGTTACTCTCAGAATGCGCCTCTCAATATGTATGATGAGGTGAATACACAATGTAACCTGCCTGCACAGATTGACATCGAAGCTACTGAAGGAATGGAATACGAATTCCTCTGTGTTACTAAAGGTGGCGGTTCTGCCAATAAAACATATTTGTATCAGGAAACAAAAGCAATTCTGAATCCCGGTACACTGGTTCCGTTCCTGGTTGAAAAGATGAAGACTTTGGGAACAGCTGCTTGTCCTCCTTATCACATTGCTTTCGTTATCGGCGGTACTTCTGCCGAGAAGAATCTGCTGACTGTGAAACTGGCTTCCACTCACTTTTACGATAATCTGCCGACTACAGGAAATGAGTATGGTCGTGCTTTCCGTGATATTGAGCTGGAAAAACAAGTGCTGGAAGAAGCTCACAAGATTGGATTGGGCGCACAATTCGGTGGTAAATATCTGGCGCATGATGTCCGTATTATTCGTCTGCCTCGTCACGGCGCCTCTTGCCCGGTAGGTTTGGGCGTATCTTGTTCTGCGGATCGTAATATCAAATGTAAAATCAATAAAGAAGGTATCTGGATTGAGAAACTAGATTCAAATCCGGGCAGTCTGATTCCGGCTGAATTGCGCCAGGCTGGTGAAGGTGATGTAGTGAAAATCGATCTGAACCGTCCGATGGCTGAAATTTTGAAAGAACTGACTAAATATCCCGTATCCACTCGTTTGTCACTGAGCGGTACAATCATTGTTGGTCGTGATATTGCTCATGCTAAACTGAAAGAGCGTTTGGATCGTGGAGAAGATTTGCCTCAGTATATCAAGGATCATCCTATCTATTATGCCGGTCCGGCCAAAACTCCGGCTGGTATGGCTTGCGGTTCAATGGGACCGACAACTGCCGGACGTATGGACTCATATGTTGAGTTGTTCCAGAGTCATGGTGGCAGTATGGTTATGCTGGCGAAAGGTAACCGTAGCCAGCAGGTTACAGATGCTTGTCAGAAATATGGCGGCTTCTATCTGGGGTCTATCGGCGGACCGGCTGCAATCCTAGCTCAGAATAATATCAAGAGCATTGAATGTGTTGAATATCCGGAATTGGGTATGGAAGCTATCTGGAAAATAGAAGTAGAAGATTTCCCGGCATTTATTTTGGTAGATGACAAAGGAAATGACTTCTTCAAACAGATTAAACCACGTTGTGCCAAATAATAAGTAACAAGTAATAAGTAATAGCAAGTAATTCTTGCGGTTGATTACATAAACATTCATTTTAGGGATACCTGTCAGTTTTCGTATGGGCATCCCTTTTTTTATAAACTTGCTTATCTAATAATTAAAACACCATGAAACCACTAGTGATGAATTTATCCAATCAAAAGAACCAGCATATTGTTTGGCTGGATGTCGTTCGTTTTATTGCGATGTTTACAGTTGTCTGCTGTCATTGCACCGATCCGTTTAATTTTTATCCCGGTACGGCTCCGAATATCGGAGAAATAAAACTTTGGGGTGCTATCTACGGATCTGTACTGCGTCCGTGCGTGCCTCTGTTTGTGATGATTACCGGTGCATTGCTTCTGCCTGTAAGAGGTGATACTTCTACTTTTTACAAGAAACGTATTCCCCGTGTCTTTTATCCGTTCCTGATATGGTCGGTGCTATATAATCTGTTCCCTTGGATTACAGGCCTGTTGGGACTGAATCCTCAGATTATTCTTGATTTCTTCCCGTATGCGGGAGAGGAAGTGATGCAGCAATCATTCTCTGTATCTTTGAAATATATTTTGATGATTCCGTTCAACTTCTCCATTTTAGCCGTGCATATGTGGTATATTTATCTGCTTATCGGGCTGTATCTGTATTTGCCGGTTTTCTCAGCTTGGGTAGAGAAGGCTTCGGAACGTGCCAAACTGATGTTTCTGCTGGCTTGGGGGGTAACTTTGCTGCTTCCTTATTATTATCAGTTTGTTTCTAATTATTTATGGGGAACCTGTTCATGGAACTCTTTTGGAATGCTGTATGCTTTTGCCGGTTTCAATGGCTATCTGTTGTTGGGGCATTATCTGAAAAATCTGGAATGGAGCTTGAAGAAAACGTTGGCGATTGGCATTCCGATGTTTGCAGTCGGTTATGCGGTGACATTCTTAGGTTTCAGGCATATAACCGCATTGCCGGAATATACGGATGAGATGCTGGAACTCTTCTTTACCTATTGTTCTCTTAATGTTGTAATGATGACGATACCTGTGTTTATGCTGGCAAAGAAAGTAAAAGTGAACTCGGAAAGAATGAAAAAGGCATTGGCGAATCTCACTGTATGCGGATTCGGTATTTATATGATACATTATTTCTTTACAGGGCCGTCGGTCGTGCTGATGAGAGCTATTAATATGCCGATTGGTTTGCAGATACCTGTAGCCGCTATTCTTGCTTTCGCCGTTTCATGGGGATTGGTATGGCTGATCTATCGTGCAGGAAAGGTTGCTAAATATATAGTAGGATAATAAGTTATAGAAAATAGAAATAGATGAGAGGTTATCAAAGGTTAATAGTAACTGGATTATCCTCCTTCCTGAAGGAGGAGAGTTTAATTACTATTGACTTTTGACATCCCCCTCTTATCGTTTCTTCCGATATTATTTTTTATTTAATTCCTTCTTCCATTTCTCATATTTTGCCAGTACTTTGCTGCCATCTTTGTTGTACCAGCTATATCCGTTCCGGCGTTCATGTCCGATTTCCGATATGTCATATTTCTTAATTCCGTCGCGGTCGGAGAAGAAAGGACGATTAGTATCCAGTTCATAAAAACGTGCCCATAGTATGGGGCAATCTTCGCAAGGGATCATCCGGTAATCTCTTTTTCCGTCACTGTTGGTGAAGTATTCTTTTTGTATTCCTTTTATTTCGGATTTCTTGAACCATTTGACGGCTGATTCTATCGATTCAATTACTTTTTCCGATGGATGGGGGAGAGACATGAGCAAAAGCACGATATTGTCGGATTCTTGTCCGCTCAATGAAGGTAACTCGTATGCACGTGCCTTGCAGGGCTCCAGTGTGATGCGGTCATGCTGTGCACACCATACTGTCAGGTCCCCGTTTTGGCGAACCTGTGTCCGGAGGATACATTCTATTCCTTTGTCAAAGGCTTTACGTGCTTGCTGGCAGGTTTCATCGGGGATGAAAGTATAAGGAGACTGCTTTTCGTAGATTTCCCGTAACTGCTGCATGACTCTGACCATTGCGTTGTCATTGTATGTGATTTGGACATAGTATCCTGTAGGACGCGGGTAGAACTGAGGCCATCCGCCGTTGTCATATTGCGCTTTGAGTAGATATTGGATGCCTTTCAGTACTCCTTCTTTGTATTTCTCTTTTTGTGTAGCTTGATAAAGACGGGCCAGATATTGGATTTCAGTTGTCGTGGCGTTGTTGTCAATGGTACTTTGGTTGACGTCTCCTTTCGCATTCCATGCTTTGGTGTATTCCTGCTCTGTCAGTTCTGCCGGCATGTAAATGTTTTTGGGCCAGCCTCCCGTGACTTGCTGATACAATAATACATTGTCTCCGATGCGTTGTGCTTCTTCTGTCCGGAAAAAGGCATCATTGAACTTGGGAGCGAGGTGTACCCATTCTTTGTAATTCTGTTGTTTCCTGTAATCTGTTGCTTGGGCTGAAACTCCGGTCTGAATGAAAAGTAACAGAAAGAAAAAGGCTGTTTGTCTCATGACTTCTATTGTTAAGTGAATGTTATGGTGTGTGCAAATGTAGAAGAAAAGGTCGGGAATGAAGGGTAATATCTGTTCTTAATGGCATAAAAATTGGGCTAATCGCTTTTATCAGATGATTAGCCCAATGAAAACAGGAGAATCAATGTTTTATTGCTCCAGATATTTGGTGATTTTTCCGCTGATTTGCAGTAGTGAGATTTCGCAAAGTTTGGTGTTGTATTCTGCCGAGAGAATACGTTCTTCGGCATCCAGCAGACTCTTTTGTGCCTCGCGTACTTCAAAACCGGAAAGGTCTCCCTGTATATAACGGTCCATGGCGATATCATGATTGTCTTTGGCAGTCACAAGATTCTGCCGTTCCAGATTCAGCAGCTGAAGATTATTACGGTATGCTTGCCACAAGTTGCTGAGATCGGAACGAAGGGCTAACTCCAATTCCTGTCGTTCCAGACGACGATTCTTGAAGGCAAGGGTTGCGTTGCGCTTTTCACGGCGGCGGTTGCCGTCGAAGATATTAAAACCGACAGTAACTCCGGCATTAAAGCCTAAGTTGCCTCTTCTGCTATTTGCATTGATATCATACTTATTAAAGGTGTATCCATAGCCGGTATTCAGTTTGAGGTATGGATAGTTGCGGGAGTTGATCTTTTTGTAATCCAGCTGTGCCAGTACGGTGTTCTGGTCGGCTTTCAGCAAAGAAGCATTGGTGGATAAGGTAGCATTCCATAAATCGTCGAACAGTAAGTCACTGTGTACGTCAATGGTAGAATCTTTGATGACGATAATCTGATTTACATTATTGTTAGCCATCAATTCATTAAGTTGGATGCGTGAGGAGTGCAGCAATTCCTGTTGCTTGATGTATTGGGCACTGTCCGCATTGAAGTCCACTTTGGCTTGCTGATAATCCAGACCTGAGAATTTACCGACAAGATGGCTCGCTTCTGCTATACGCAAGCGTTCTTTGGAAAGTGACATCGCATAATGAAAGTTCTTCAAACGGATCTTTTGCTGGATGAAGTTGTAGTATTCCGAGGCAAGATCGGCGATGAAGTCTTCAATGGCAATGCGGGTATTGATTTCGCCCTGCCGTTCCAGTTCCTTTAGTTGCTTGTACGTAGTGCTGATATTGAATCCGTCGAAGATGGTCCAGTTGAGGTTGAGGCCGACGTTAACTGTCTGGTCGTAGACTCCATTATTTTTGGTGACCTCTCCGGTGGCACGGGCTTTCGTCTCGATGTTGTCCAGGTTTCCGGTATATCCGGCAGAAAAGTCCAAAGTAGGCAGATAACCTGCATTTCCGAGTGTCGCGTTATTCTTGCTGATCTGTTCTTCGTTATGGACGATGCGCAGAGAATAATTGTTTTGCAGCCCTTCTTCCAGACAGTCTTTTAAGGAATAGATTCGCTGTGCCTTCACTGGAGAAACTGATATGAAGACACATGTGGTAACTATGTATATGATTTGTTTCATGCAAATACTTTTCTGTTTCATTCTTTTGTTATTTTGATTCGGTTAGTCGAAATATAACTGTAGATGGCCGGCACGATATACATAGTAAGCAGTGTGGAAACAACCATACCACCTACTACAGCTGTACCCATGGCGATGCGCTGATTGGCGCCTTCTCCGCTGGCAAATGCCAATGGAATAAGTCCCAGTACAGTAGAAGCACTTGTCATTAGAATCGGGCGCAGACGCTGTAATGCGGCATCTTTGATGGCGCTCATTTTATCCTCGCCTGCTTCTTGTTTCTGATTGGCGAATTCCACGATCAGGATACCGTTTTTAGCCACGAGACCAATCAGCATGATAATACCGATCTGACTGAAAATATTCATTGTGATATCTCCGAAATACATGAATACCAAGGCTCCGGCGATAGCCAAAGGCACTGTTAACATGATTATTAACGGGTCCTTGAAACTTTCAAACTGTGCTGCCAGGATCAGATAAATCAGAAGGATAGCCAAAATAAAGGCAAACATCAGGCTCGAAGAACTTTCACGGTATTCCTTGGAGTCTCCGGATAATGCGGTACGGAAAGTATCATCCAATGTTTCTTTGGCAATCTTGTCCATTTCATCCAGTCCTTGTCCGATGGTCTTTCCGTCAGCCAGTCCGGCGGAAATTGTGGCTGATACAAATCGGTTGTAGCGGTACAGTTTGGGTGGAGCGATACCGTTTTCCAGCTCAATCAGATTATCCAGTTGTATCATATCTCCATTGCTGCTGCGGATGTAGATAGCTTTCAGATCGGCAGGCTTGTTTCGTTGCTGGCGGTTGATTTCACCCAAAATTTCATACTGCTTTCCGTTCATATAGAAATATCCCATACGTTGGCCGCTCAATCCGTATTGCAGCGTTTGGGCGATGTTTTTGGTACTGACTCCCATTACACTTGCTTTGTCACGGTTGATCTTGATGCGGGCTTCCGGTTTGCTGAACTTCAAGTCTACGTCTGCCATTTGGAAAACCGGATTCTCATATACTTTGGCCATGAACTGCGGTAATACCTCCTGCAGTTTTTCAAGATTGGTAGCCTGAAGTACGTATTGGACAGGCATACTTCCCCGGCGTCCGCCGAAAGAAGACTGCTGTTGTACGAACGAGCGTGCCATGGTCTTTTTCTGAACTGCCTTTGATATCTTTTCCGCAACTTCCATCTGCGTGTAGTCACGGTCTTTCATGTCTTTCAGTGTAATGCGTACGTTTCCGCTACCACTGGATACACGTGCTGTCACCGCTTCCGCATCCGGCAGAATAGAATCTACAAGCTGGTTGATATCTTCGGTATAGTCCCGGATATATTCATAAGTGACACCCTCCGCACCTCGGGTGTTGATAGAGATTTGCGACCGGTCTTCAAGCGGTGCCATTTCTGCCGGAATAGCATTCCATAAGAAGCCGATCAGGCAGATGGTTATAAAAGTGAACGGAAGTGCCAGCCAGCGCTTGCGCAAAAAAGCAGCGAGCGAACGGCTGTACCATCGGTTCATCCCTTCAAAAAACGGTTCTGTTTTAGTGTAGAACCAGTTTTGTTTCTCACGTTTGATGAGTAACTTTGTGGCCAGCATCGGTGTGAAGGTCAGTGCCGCAAATGAAGAGATAATGACAGAACCCGAAATTACAATACTGAATTCCCGGAACAAACGTCCTGTCATACCTTGCATAAAGACAATCGGGAAGAATACTGCAACCAGTGTGATGGTCGTTGAAATAACGGCAAAGAAGATCTCTTTGGCTCCTTCTATTCCCGCTTCTTTCGGACTCATTCCTTTTTCAATACGGATATAGATGTTCTCCGTCATTACGATGGCGTCATCCACCACCAGTCCCACGGCCAGCACAATGGCAAGCATGGAAAGTACGTTAATGGAGAATCCGGCAAGATACATGACGAAGAATGCTCCAATCAGCGATACGGGAATTACGATGCACGGAACCAGCGTCACCCGCCAGTCGCGTAAGAAAAGGAAGATGATGATGATAACCAGAATAAAGGCTACATATACAGTCTCTTTTACCTCATTGATAGATGCCCGGATAAATTTGGTATTATCAAAACCATAGCTATACGTCACATCTTCCGGCAGGTCCTTCTTCATCTGTTCCATGCGTTTGTACACAGCATCGGCAATTTCGATGTGATTGGCTCCCGGCTGTGGAATAACAACAACACCTACCATGGGTACACCGTTCATTTTCATGTAACTTTTGATGTCGGCAGGCCCAAGTTCTGCGCGTCCGATATCGCTGAAGCGGACGATACGGTTATTGTCTTCTTTTACAATAAGATCATTGAACTCATCGGCGGTATGCATTAATCCCAACGTACGGATTGTCAGCTCAGTTGTGTTTCCTTCAATACTACCCGAAGGAAGTTCGACATTCTCATTGTCTACTGCATTCTTTACATCAATCGGAGTGATACCGTATCCCGCCATCTTGACCGGATCGAGCCAAAGGCGCATGGAATAACGCTTTTCACCCCAAATGGATACACTACTTACATCAGAGATTGTCTGCAATTGCTCTTTGACAGTCAGGTCCGCAATCTCACTTAATTCAAGCAGTGAGCGTTTGTCGCTTTGGAGGGCAACCATCAAAATGGGCATCGCATCGGCATCCGCTTTTGATACAGTCGGTGGGTCACAGTCTCGGGGCAGATAACGTTGGGCACGGGAAACTTTGTCACGTACGTCATTTGCTGCAGTTTCCAGGTCGACTGAAAGTTCAAATTCTACTGTAATACGGCTTTGTCCCTGCTGGCTGACGCTGGATAGAGACCGGATGCCCGGTATACCATTAATATTTTGTTCCAGTGGCTCGGTTATCTGGTTTTCAATTACGTCGGCATTGGCCCCCGGATAAGAACAACTGACAGAAATGATCGGGTTGTCCACTGATGGATATTCACGGACACCCAGATAACTGTATCCGATGAAGCCAAAGAGGAGAATAATGATTGTCAGTACCGTAGCTAATACCGGACGGCGTATACTTAATTCAGATATATTCATAAGGCATGGCAGGTATTAGTCAATATTGTCCAATGTAACAGGAAGTCCCAGACGAAGTTGCAGTGTTCCTGATGTAAGAATGGTATCTCCTACTTGAAGTCCTCTTACAATTTGTACTTCAGCATCCGTACGAATGCCTGTTGTTACTTCTACAGGCTCAGCTTTTCCTGATTTATACAAGAAAACTTTATCCTTTCCCATCTCCGGTACAATAGCTTCCGTCGGGATGGCGATCGCATTTGGAATTTCTTCTTTTTTCAATTGTATACTTGTGTATCGACCGGGAAGCAGGGCACGATTGGTATTGGGATAAAGTGCGCGTGCTGTGTATTGATGCAGGTTAGGGTCAATCGTTGACTCTACTGCATATACCTTTGCGCTGAAGGCATCTAGTTTTCCTTCAATTCTGAAATTCAGGTTCGTCCCTTTCTTAATCTGGCTTGCATAGCGTTCCGGTACTGAGAATTCAACTTTCAACGGAGTAATCTTTGTCAGTTTGGCAACAATGGTTGTCGGCGAAGCATATGAACCGACACTGATTTGCCGGAGACCAATGATTCCGTCAAACGGAGCGCGGAGTTCAGTCAGGGCAATGTTTGCTTTCACTATTTCTATATCAGCATTTAAAGTTGCCAGGTCAGTTTTTACCTGTTCATAGGCTTCTTTACTGACTGCGTCCCGTTTGAGCAGGGCATCTTGTCGGAATACTCGGTCCTCTGCTAATTTTAGTTGTGATACCAACCTTTGTAGCTGTGCCTGTAACTGCCGGTCGTTTACCTTGGCAAGAAGTTGACCTTTCTTTACGGGCGTTCCTTCTTCGAAGTTGATTTCGACTACTTTTCCGGAGGTTTCAAAAGATAAATCGACTTCCTCGTCCGGTAAAAGTACACCGGTAGTGGTGTATTCGTCTGTTAATAGTTGAGGTTTTATGACTTTGGCATTGACGTTCAGAATTTTCTTCCCATTCTTTTGGGTGTTTTTTACCTTGTCAGCAGCAGCCAGTTCGTCGTTAGTTTTAGGTAACTGTGAGTAAATTCCTCCACCGATAATTCCGGCACCGATAAGAATAATGATGCCCCATTTAGTTTTTTTATTCATGGTTTAGTATAGTATATAGCACGTTATATAATATCTTCTTGTGATTAGACGACACCTGAAAGAAAAGGTTTAATAGCAGATAGATTAAAAGAAAGTTAACGGTATGTGTGGCTTTGATAACAGAAAAAAGAGTAAACAGGATCGTTTTATCTGTTAAATGCTGTTTAAATTTTAGAATCAATTCATTAAAACTCGTAAAACTTTGCTTAATGTTTAAATAAGGTTAAAATTGAATTTGTAACTGTTTGACTTTTAGAATTGAAGTATCTGAATAATGTCGCTTTTTTAAATAAATACTAGGCTATTATTGCGAATTCAGAGTAGATAATGCTGACTTTATGTCATTTCTTTCGTTTTTTGTCAAATCGCTCATAGAAAATGTCTTCCTGAAAAATTTGCGTATAAATATAAAGGTTTATAATTTCGCAAAGTTTTTTAGGAATTTATAAACAAGAACATCACAAGGTTAAAACACGTATTCTTTTTTTATAATAGCCTAATTAAACCTGTCGTGAGTTTAATTTTTATTAGGGTATTTAACTTTTTAAATTATGGATGAACCTATAGTGAGGGTAGAGCACCTTTCACATCGCTACAGCGTACAATGGGCTATCCGGGACATTAATCTGGAGATCAAGAAAAAAGGAGTTTTTGGTCTGTTGGGGTCTAATGGCGCAGGAAAGTCAACCACTATGAACATCATGTGTGGGGTACTGAACCAAACAGAGGGTGAAGTATTTGTAAATGGTATTAGTTTGAGAGAAAATCCGGTTGAAGCCAAGAAGTTTATAGGCTTCCTTCCTCAAAAGCCTCCTTTGTATGCTGACTTTACGGTAGATGAGTACTTGGTCTATTGTGCACAACTCAGGCACATGGAGTCTAAAAGTATCAGGGCTGCCGTTGATTGTGCGAAAGAAAAGTGTGGAATAATGCACTATAGCAAACGTCTCATTAGTAATTTGTCTGGTGGATATCAGCAGCGTGTCGGTATTGCTCAGGCAATCGTACATAATCCGCTTTTCGTTGTTTTAGACGAACCCACCAACGGACTTGATCCGAATCAGATTGTCGAAATCCGTCACTTAATAAAAGAAATAGCGGTAGACCGTGCAGTGATGCTGTCTACTCATATCCTGTCGGAAGTACAAGCCACTTGTGATGAAATTAAGATGATTGAACATGGAAATGTTGTATTTTCCGGAACTATCCGTGATTTCAATAATTACATGGCTCCCAGTACTTTGGTGACTATCCTGGAGAATCCTCCACAAACTGAAGAATTAGAGAAAATTCCAGGTATCCTTAAAGTCGAAAAGCTGACTGCTACTCGTTTCCGTTGTCATTTTGATGGAAACGATCATGGCATGACACGACGTATAACGGAAATGGGCGTGGAGAAAGGG
>OJQF01000507.1_pt1 | contig 20609 bp, 10 predicted proteins | sample 1598681 | NCBI WGS metagenome assembly OJQF01 (sample SAMN03922506, study PRJEB24848) | human gut metagenome | isolation source: stool sample | host: Homo sapiens | place: Germany | collected 2011-11 | reverse complement strand
TCGGACACGGAGCCGGAATCAAGTTCCGAAACATACGAATCAAGGAGCTGCCCGCGGCGAAGACCAAAAAATAGCCCTGACCCTCTGAAAGCGAACCCGCCCGAAATTCGGGCGGGTTTTTGCGAACAGCAGGTCCGAATATCGCAAAAATTGTGTTATATTTGCAAAGAATAGGCCGGAGCGCAGCCTCCGCGCCGTCGAGTTCAGAATAAAAACCTAAAAGAAAAAACCATGCTTATCCCTTGTGCAATCGGTTACGGGCAGATCATCGTAATCGTATTGGTAGTCATCCTGCTCTTCGGAGGCAAGAAAATCCCCGAACTGATGCGCGGACTGGGCCGCGGCGTCAAAGAATTCAAGGATGCCGTCAACAAAGACTATACGGCCGAAGACAACAAACCCGGAGACAAATCCGACTCCGGAAAGACCGAGTAATCACACCTGTTCCGCGGCGGCAAACAAATGAACATGAAAAAAAAGGATCCGGAGTCGACGGAGATGACTTTTTTCGAGCACATCGACGCCCTGCGCCCGCATCTGGTGCGAGGGGTGATGGCAATCGGAGTCATCGGACTGGTGGCCTTCTTCTGCAAGAGTTTCATTATCGACACGGTGCTGTTCGGGCCACAAAGCCCGGACTTCCCCACCAACCGCATGCTGACATGGGTGGGCGCCCAGTGGGCGCATATGGCCGAATGGCTCAACAGCGTGCTCGGCACGTCGTTCGACACCGATCCGGAGACCTTCCGCATCGCCAACGACCGTTTCTCGATCATCAACACTTCGTTGTCCGGGCAGTTCAACCTCCACATGAAGATCTCGCTCCTGACGGGACTGGCAATGGCCATGCCCTACACGCTGTGGGAGTTCTGGCGCTTCGTACGCCCGGCGCTCACGCCGAAGGAGATTCAGGGAACCCACCTGTTCGTATTCTGGGTGTCGCTCTGTTTCTTCGGAGGGCTGCTGTTCGGTTATTTCGTCATGGCGCCGCTGTCGATCAACTTCTTCGCCAACTACCAGGCCAGCGAGTTCATCACCAACATGTTCGACATCAGCGACTACCTGACCACCGTCATCATCGTCTCGATAGCCTGCGCCTTCATGTTCGAACTGCCGCTGCTGATCTACTTCCTGACCCGCATGGGGCTGGTTTCGGCCGGATTCCTCCGCAAATACCGACGCCATGCGTTCGTCATACTGCTCGTCGTCGCGGCAATCATAACCCCGCCCGACATATTCAGCCTCATTCTGGTGATCCTGCCGCTATACGGGCTGTATGAATTGAGCATCAAACTCGCGGAGCGGACCGAGCGCAAGCACGCCGCCGAAGAGGAACAAACGACGGAAATGACGGAAACGACGGAATAGCAGAAGACATATGGAGCGAACAAGCGAAACGAAGCCCGTCACGATCGTAGCCATCGGGGCGGGCAACCGTACCAACAAATACCTCGAATACGCGATCCGGAATCCCGACCGGATGAAACTGGTCGGCGTAGCGGAGCTCAACGACATCCGCCGCCACGCAGTCGCCTCCAAATTCGGACTGAAGCCCGAAGAGTGCTTCGCCGACTACGAACGCTTTTTCGAAAACCCCGTCCCGGCCGACGCCATCCTGATCGGAACGCCCGAGAACATGCACTTCGAGCCTTGCATGAAGGCCATCGAGGCGGGTTACAACGTCCTGCTCGAAAAACCGATCGCGCAGTCGCTGCCCGAATGCTGCCGCATCGCCGAAGCGGCGCGGCGCAAAGGGGTCATCGTCGGCGTCTGCCACGTCCTGCGATACCATCCCTATTTCATCAAGATCAAGGAGATCGTCGACTCGGGCCAGCTGGGAGAGATCATATCAATCAGCCACCTCGCAGCCGTGGGGCTCGACCGAACCACACACGGATTCGTCCGCGGCATGTGGCGCCGCGAGGAGATCACCAACCCGATGCTGATTTCGAAATGCTGCCACGACATCGACTTCCTGCTGTGGCTCACCGAGGCGCGCTGCCGCAAACTATCGTCGTTCGGGTCCCTGCGCTGGTTCCGGGCCGAAAACGCCCCGAAGGGAAGCACGCCCCGGTGCATCGACTGCCCGCTGGAAAAGGAGTGCCCCTACTCGGCAGTGGACCTCTACTATAACCGGCGCGACTGGATTTCGAATTTCGACGTCCCGGAAGGCGCGACGCTCGACGAGGTCATACTCCGACAGTTGCGCACGGGCGATTACGGCCGATGCGTGTTCCGCTGCGACAACGACGTGGTGGACCACCAGATCGTATCCATGGAAATGGAAAACGACGTCACGATCTCCTTCTCGATGGATGCCTTCACCCTCGGCGACCAGCGAGAGACACACATACGGCTGACTCACGGCGAAATCGACGGTGACGAACGCATCCTGCGCGTGCGCCGATTCCGGGGCGGGGAAGAGCAGGTATACGACTTCTCCGGCATACTCGGCAAGCCGTTCCACGCCGGAGCCGACCTAAATCTGGTCGAGGATTTCGTCGACACGATCAGCCGCAGGGAGCACCGCTTCCGCACATCAATCGGAAAATCGGTCGAAAGCCACCGGATATGCTTCGAAGCCGAGCGAAGCAGGCTATCCGGACAGACCGTAATTCTCGACCAAACGCGCTGATCGCCCGGGGCACAAACAGGCAGGCTGCAACCTCTCGGTTGCAGCCTGCCTGTTTGTCAGCGTCATTCGACCGCCAGCTCCCGGTCGATCCGATCGGCCATGTAGCGGCAGAAACTGCGCGTATCGGCCAAGGGAGCCGACGCAGCGCCCCGCCGGTACATCGCCTTCATGTCGAGCAGCAGTCCGTAGAACAGATGCTCCCGGAAGGCGGGAATCACCCGCGGCGTCCGGTAGCCGTAGGCGGCGCCCTGCACCTCGCCGGCGCCCAACGGCGTGAAATCGTCGGCCCGGCGCTCCGCCGGCATGTCCGGAAGCGTCCCGGCGTCAGCCGCCGGGAACAGATCGCCGCCGTCGGACAGCGAACCGGCCCCGTCAAACAGCGCGAAGGCGCTTCCCGAACCCGACGAAGGCTTATCTTTGACGTTGGCCGCGGCGACGGTCGATTTGAGCAGCGACTGTTGCAGATTACGGACATGGTCCGTCAGCGGTTCGCGCGAACGGAGCCGCTCCTCGAACCACGCCACGAGGTCCTTCGCCATGAGGTCGGCCGTATAAGGATCGTCGGCCTTCGAAGCCGCGAGGTCCAGCGTTCCGAGCTTTTCAAGAAGCGTGCGCGCAATCCGGCGCTGGAGGTATTCGCATGCCTGCACGCGGTTGTAAACGTTCTTCGACACCCCCTGCCGGTCGATCCAGCCGAGGTCGGCGGTCAGGGCGAGCGCCTCGCGCAGGGCGCGTCGCTGCACTTCGCGCGGCACGGCCGTGCAGGCGGGCCGGGCCGTTCCCTCGTAGACCGGATTCATATAGACGCCCCCGATGTAGCGCATCAGCTGCAAGGCGAGGGAGTTGACGCGCAGAACCATCTCCGTGAGCAGCTCCTCGCGGAACTTGTAGTCGCCGTCGCGGCCCGAAAGCCACCCGTCGCCGTGCTCGGCGACATATTTCAGATTGGCCGATTGCAGCGCCACGCTCCGGAACAGGTCGTCGCCCAGGTCTCCGGCCCCCACGCGGGGATCGTAAGTCCCGGAGGCGTACTGCGCGAAGAAACAGCGGGGGTCTCCCTCCTTCGAGGCGAGCAGGCGGCGCAGCTCCGGAACCTCGTCGTGCGGCGTCACAGCCCCCGGAACGGGCTTGTAGAGCCACTCGACAGCCAGATAATCGTAAGGACCCAGCGCATCGGCCACGAGCTTCACACCGCGCTCCCTGTCGCCCGGCTGCGCGACGATGTTGTAGAACACGTCGTCGGTGATCGACGCCGCCAGGCCGTTTTCCCTCGTAAACGACGGCGAACGGAGCGAGTCGGTCGGATAGGCCGACGAGGCGGCGTAGTTGGGCATCACGCCGAAAGCCGAGGCCGCACGGCGGGCCACCATGGCCGTTAGGGCGTCGGCGATCTGACGCGCCGAAGGCTGCGTGGTGCGCGCCTCGGGGTCGGCGGCCGACAACGTCAGGAGCAGCTTCTTCTGAATGGCGGCCGTGAAATTGAAGGGCACGAAGATGTCGGTCCCGAGGATTTCACCGCTGCGCGGATCGACCCACGAGGCGGTGTAGAGTTCCGAATTGGAGGTTCCCGTGCGCCGCACGCAGTTGTTATAGAGGCTGTTGTCGTTGAAAGCCGGATCAGCCGGAAAAGGCTCTACCCGCACGACATCCTTGCAGCCGATCTTCGCGAAGGCATCGTTCCACAGCAGAAGCCCCCGCTCGACGGCGGCATAGGCCGAAGCGTCGAAAGCCGTGTCGACGTAAAACACCACGGGACGCACCTTCCCCGCGCTGTCGAGGATCGACTGGGGCTTGTCCTTCCACAGGTCGAGCAGGCCGAGGAAGCTGACCGTCGTGCCGTAGGAAAGCTCTCCCACCACCGAAACGCACCCTTTTCCGCCCGTCACGCCGGTCAGCATCGAACGGTCCTTCTTGTAATCGGCCTTGGCCGTCATCCAGCCGCCGTAGGTGTTGCCGCCCTCGGGGTCGATCGGACGCAGGCGTTTGACGTCCCCGACGAAAAGCGCCGTGACGTCGACGACGGACGATTTCCCTGTCCCGTCGGGCGTGCGGGCCTTCACGGCATACGAGGCCACGATCGGACCGATGTTGCTCCGCCCGACGGCCTCACGCATCGCCGGGCTGCCGTCGACGATCACCACCGGAGCGAACTCCCGCATGCAGAGGAGCGTGTCGCTCTTCCCGCGGCCGAACTCGACCATGTAGGGCGGCACGGGCTGCTGGTGGGCCAGTCCGTCGCCGGGATCGCCCGTCCACTCGATCGTCGTGGTGATCATCAGCCCCCGGCCGAGCAGCGAATCGGGGAGTTCGAGGTAGAGTTTGTCCGCAGTCAGGTGCAGGGTCAGCCCGCTGCCGCGGACAGTCTCCACCCGCTTGTCCTTGAACAGTTTCTCGTAGGGAGTCGCCTTGGCGGCGGTATCGGCCTCCTGCTTCTTTTTCTTGTCGCGCTTCCTGTCCCCGGCTCCGGCTTCCACGGCGGCCGAACCGGCCGCCCGGACGGGCCGAGACGCCGCCGGCAGCAGCAAGATTCCCGCCAGCAGCGGAAGGAAAGCTATTTTAAACAGTTTCATCATGGTCCGGAAGATTTATTTTTTCAACGCTTTCTCGATGTTGCGCAGCAACAACTCGTAATGCAGGCGCGCTTCGCCCGTCGCCGAAACGCTCTTCGTGCGGAGCATCGCACGCAGTTTGAGCAGCGCGGCATAATCCCCGGCCTCGGTGTTGCGCGGGTCGTAGTAGTTCAGGCGCGGAGAGCCGTAGCCCAACAGCGGCGCGGTGTCGACGCGGTGCGCGGCGGAGAAGGTTTCGAAGGGGTCGTGGCCGCAGCGTTCCCCGCAGGCGGTGAGCGCCGCGGTGCGGGCCGCATGCTCCCCAAGGAAGGCGGGAACGGGCATCAGTCCCTCGTCGGAGACCAGCTTCTTCTCCTCCCGCGCCCCCGTCCCGGTGTATTTCAGCCCGGCCGAAAGGCTGAGACTGCGGACGTATTCGCGCTGGAGCATCATCTCCAGTGCATCGGGCGTGCGGCCCTTCAGCGTCGAAGCCCACACGAATTCATAGACATCCCTGCGGCACTCCTCGGGCGTGTAGGCCTCCTTTTCGGCCAGCGCGGCGCTCAAAGCCACACGCGCCGGGGCGGCCACGACGACCGACACCAGCGAAGCCATGATCGACTCGGCGGGCGAACCCATCAGCGGCATGTCGCGGATCAGTTCGGCGTTGTCCAGCCACTTCATGTCCTTGAGCTGCGCGAGACAGAACAGCAGGGCTTCGCGCTGGCGTTCGCGCGGCACGCTGCGGTAGGCTTCCACGGGGTCGCCCTCCATCTTCTCGGCGAAGTAGATGCCGCCGACGTTGGCCAGCACGTGGTTCAGGTAGCGGATATACTGCGTGAGCACCTCGTCGTAGAGGGTGCGCCGCTGGGAGAAATCGGGGTCCTGGGCGCCGATCCAGGCGTTCATGTTGCCGAGAATGTATTTCAGATTGGCGATGCCGTAGCCCGAGGCCTTCACGGCGTCGTCGCCCAGATCCTCCGACTGCGAACGGGGATCGATCGAGCGGCTGAACTGCTGCTTGCCGAAACGGTAGACCGAATCGGCGGCGGCCCCGGTTATCCATTTCGAAGTGACGGCATATTCGTCGGCAGCCGTCGCAGCGTCGGGCACGGGCGTGTAGAGCCATTTCACGGCATAGTAGTCGTAGAGGCCGAAACGCGGCGGGGTGAGCTTCACGCCGCGCTCCCTATCCCCGGGCCGGGCCACGTAGTTGAAGCGAGCGTAGTCCATGATCGAGGTGGTCGTGCCGTACTTCTGCGTGAACGACGGCGAGCGGAGCGAATCGACAGGAATCACCGCCGAGGCGCTCATGTTGTGCATGTAACCCAGGCAATGGCCGACCTCGTGGGCCACGACGTAGCGCAGTCCGTCGCCGATCACCTCCTCGGGAATCGTCACGGCGCGCACGCGCTCGTCGGCCTGCGCCGTCTGGACGAACAGCCAGTTGTTCAGCAGTTTCATCACGTCGTGGTAGACATAGACCGAAGCGTTGAGTATCTCGCCGCTGCGCGGATCGACCCACGAAGGCCCCATGGCGTTGGCGATGGCGATCGGCGCGTAGCGAATGCACGAATACTTGATGTTGTCGGGATCGAATTCGGGATCGTCCTTCGGATAGGGCTTTGCGGCGATGGCGTTTTTAAATCCGATGCGCCCGAAAGGCTCGTTCCACTGATCGACGGCCTCGAAAATATGCTTTTTCCACATCTCCGGGAATCCGTCGTCAACGTAGAAAACGATCTGTTTCTTCGGCGCGACCCGCTCGCCGCGCTTCCAGGCATCCATGTCCGACGGCTCCAGCCGCCAGCGGTGGGCGTAGTAGATCACCTTGGCGCGCTGCTCGCGCTCGCTGAAAAGCACCTTGCCGGTCGGGAACACCGACATGCGGCTGTCGGTGATGCGCGGACGGTAAGGCTCGCGGGGCAGCAGCACCAGCGAACGGGTCATCACGGCCGTCAGCGGCTGGTCCTTGACCAGCGTCGTGCGGCCGCGGGTGAGCGTGAAAATATAGCTCAACGTACTGCGCACCACCACATTGTCGCTGAAAGCCTTGATTTCGCCCAGCATCGAACGCTCCTTCTGGAAGGTCTTCTTCAGCTCGAAAGCCGTATAAAGTCCGTACTTCGAGAAGGGCGACATCTCCTCCACGTCGGCCACGAACAGGTCCGTGACGTTGACCACCACGGCCGTGCTGTCCCGGTTCCAGGCCTCGATCTTGTAATTGCGCAGGATGGGATCGGCCGTGTTCCGCTTCACCGCCTCAGCCAGCGCGCGGGAAGCCCCCGTCTCGTCGGTGATGTTCTCGCAGTTGACCGTACGCAGTTGGACCGAACGGTCGTTGCGCGTGAAAACCACGTGCAGCGGATAGTCCGACTTGGAGCCGGTCGTCGCCGCAGCGTTGTCCGAAACCTCCGAAATGGTCGATCCGAGCAGCATTTCGCGCCCGAAAAGCGAATCGGGAATCTCGAAATAGAGCTTCCCCTTGACGTCGTGCAGGCGGAACATGCCGTCGGCCACCGTATGTTTCTCCTTGAAGAGTTTGTCGTAATCGCTTTCCTTCGGTTTTTCGGCCGAACTCTCCGCCTTCTTCGAAGCGGAGGATTTGGGCTTCTTCGCCGTCGCCGTCGCCGCCGTGAGGCAGAGCAACAGCACCAATAGTTTTCGGATCATCTGCTGAAATTTAGAATTGTGTTCGAGGTTCTTTTCGTCCCGGTTCCTGCGACCGTTCCATAATAAAGAGGGAATTTTGCCGGAAACGACATACACGAAGGCCGAAAAAAATGGGCCGCGTCGTGTGACGCAGCCCGCTCATCCCTGATTTTCAGCGGATCAGTACATATACTCGGTTTTGGATGGGTTGCCTCCCTGCTGCGACCACGACGCGGCGCAGCCCTCGGCCGCACCCTTCACCGCGAAGACGGTGGGCTTGTCGTCCTTCATGCCGTTGACGTAGATCGTGCCGTCGTAGGAGATCGTCGGCGACGAACGCAGCTCGTCGGCCAGCTTGATCTCCGCCACGCGCGAGCCGTCCTCCGGGCGGAGTTTCACCAGTTTGCCCGTAGTCCGGTCGTTGTAATAGACGAAACCCTGATCGTCGACGGCCGGAACGCCGTTGATGTCGCCGTCGGCGGCGTGCTCCCAGCGTTTCACGCCCTGCGCGGAGATGGCCGTGACGTGGGCCGCCACGCTGCCGGTCTTCTGCGTCGCGGCGTAGACCGTGCCGTCCTCGCCCAGCGCCACGCCCATGCCCGACTGGGCGCAATCGCCCTTGACGGGACAGTACCAGTCCGGTTCGGGCGTCTGCCCGTAGACGGTCTTTGCCGGATCATAACAGTAGACGACACCCCCGCCCAGACTCTTATCCGCACGCACGCCCTGGTTCTGGAACAGAATGTAGACCTTGCCGCCGGGACCCGACGCAGGCTGCGTGCCGTTCGGCGCCTCGCACGTAGCATCCTTGCCGCTGCCGCCGTAGTTGTGCTCGCGGCCGTTCGACTTCACGCAGGAGAATTTCCACTTGCCCGCGCCGTCGGGGAAGAAGACGCGCATGCCGTGACTGCCGCCCGTACCGGCGATCACCATGCCGTTTTTGAGCGGCAACACGCCGCCGTAGGAGCCGCCGTTGACGTGCCGCTCGTCCACCAGGTCGCCCGACGATTTGTCGTAGACCTGGAAATTCTGGTGCCCCGAAGGCACGTTGCGCGCCACAATGAAGAGGTATTTCTCGGTGACGGCCGGCGAAAGGAACCGGAAGCTGGTGTTCACGCCCGTATTCACATGCCAGACCTGCGAGCCGCCCCCGGCGCCGCCGCTGACGGCGTAGAACGCGCTGCCTCCCGCGTCCTTGTTCGGCTCGTTGAAGCCCGCCAGCGCGTAGACCGTACCGTCCTCGTCGACCGAAGGCGTCGGCGACTGCACCTTGATCGAACCGCTGTTGTTCTCGGCCGACGCACCGTCCTTGCCGATGTCGAAGGCCCAGAGACGCTCGCCGGCCTTCGTGAAGCAGACCAGCGAATAACCCGTCGAAGTCACATAGACATACTCGCCGTCGGGGCTGACCGCGGGCGACGTGCCGAACACATAGGCGTCCTTCGTGTCGTCGTAGGGGTACGACCAGAGCAGGTCGAGGCTGATGGCGCCGCGGCCCACGTCGATGGTCACCGTCTTGGTGTTCCTGCCTTTCTTGTTGTCGGTCACGGTCAGCGAGACCTCCGTAGCCCCCTGCGCCGCGAAGGTGAATTCGGGGTTCTGCTTGTCGGAGGTCGTGGTTCCGAATTTCCACTCCCAGGCCACCACCTCGCCGTCCTCGTCGGTCGAACGGTCGGTGAACTGCACCGGTTCGCCCGCCACGACCTTCTCGGGCGACCACGTGAAGTCGGCCACGGGCCGTATGTTGTTGTCCACGACCCGAATGGTCTTCTCGAACGACGACTTCTTCGCCCCGCGGTCGGAGGTGACGGTCAGCTTGATGACATACTCTCCGGCCTGATCGTAGGAGATGTTCTCCGGGGTGGTTTCATAGGAGACGACGCCCTTGCCCAGCTCCCATTTGCAGATGGCGATCAGGGCGTTTTCGGCCGTCGAAGTGTTGGTGAGCACCACCGGATCGCCCACATCGTAGAACTCCTTGTCGGTGGTGAACGAGGCGTGGACCGCCACTTCCTCGTCTGGCTGGCAGGAGACGGCCCCCATGAGGGCGAAAGCGGCCAGTATATAGATAAATCGTTTCATTTCAATCGGTTTTGAGCTTTGGTTGCAGGATTACTTGAACTCTAACACGGCCGCGATGGGATAGTGATCCGAAATGTAGGGGACCTTCTCGTAACGCTGGTCGACGGTGGCGAAGCGCAGGGGCGTGAAGCCCGAGCTGAAGATGTGGTCGATGCGCGGGTAGTTGGTCGCCCCGCCGAAGTTGTTGAACGACGCCTTGTTGTCGGTCACGGGAGCGGTCGTGCGCGCGTCGGCCATGAACTTCTTCACGCCGTCGAAAATCGGGCTGTCGAGCATCTTGTTGAAGTCGGCGGTCAGCACCGTCGGCTGGTTGTCGGGGTTGAGCGACCGGATCTTCGCCTCGATCAGCTCCATCGACTTCTGGGCCGCCACCTGCCCCACATGGTCGATGTGGGTGTTGACGTAGAAGAACTTGCGGCCCGACTTGTAGTGGGTGAACAAGGCCCACGTGGCCGTGCGGTAGGTCGAGGCGTCCCAGCCGACCGACGGGACGTCGGGGGTGTCGGAGAGCCAGAAGGTCCCCCACTTTTCGAGCTTCACGGCATCGGCGAGATAGTAGATGGCCATGAACTCACCGGCATTCTGGCCGTCGGTGCGGCCCACGCCGACGCTCTTGTAGCCCGCGCAGTTCTCGTCCATGTAGGTCTTCTGGTCGAGCCGCGCCTCCTGCACGCCGAGCACCGTCGGCTGCTGGTCGGCGAACATCGCCGGAACGGCCTTTTTGCGGTTGTCCCAACTGTTCGCACCGTCGTCGCCCGAGCTGTAACGCACATTGAACGACATGACTTTCAGCTGATTGTCCTCAAGTCCGGGATTGACCGGCTCCTCCGGTTCGTCGCCGGGCTGGGGTTTGTAGAATTCCGAGTAATCGGGCTTCGGATCGCTGCACCCGGCGGCGAAAACGAAGGCGAAACTCAACGAAAAAGTCAGTAAATAACGGAATATTCTCATGGTCTTGCTTTTTATTTATTCGTTGTCCCACTCGGGGTTCTGCGAGATCGTATAGCCCGCGTTCCTGTAATCGCGGATCACCTTGGCGGGAATCGGATAGAGGTACTGGCGCCCGTCGGGATACCAGTAGCGGTCGCCCGCACCGGTCTTGTAGACCAGATCGTAACCCGACACGGGATTCGCCTCGGCATAAAGCCCCACGCCGTCCTGATTGACGCGGACGGCGATGTTCTTGTAGGCCGCCGGAGCCGACACAACCTCGCCTTCGGTGAAGTAGTAGTCGTTCACGCCGTCGCCGTTGACATCGACGGGCTGCTCCAACCCGGGGATGTGAATGCCGCTCCACCGCAGGGTCTCCATCAGCGATCCGCACTTCCAGCGGCGCAGGTCGTCGAAGCGCATGCCTTCGGCGACGAGTTCGATGGCCCGCTCGCGGCGGATTTCGAGCAGCACGGGGCTGGTCACGTCCGGATAAAAGGTGCGTTGCAGGTAGCTGTCGACGGTCGTGGGCAGCGTCTCCGTGCCGCCCGTGATACCCGCGCGCTTACGCAGCGCACCGACCGTGAGCGCCCATTCGGAGTCGGTGAGCACCCCCAGTTCGGCCTGCGCCTCGGCGTAGTTGAGCAGCACCTCGGCATAGCGGATCAGCGGAATGCTGTTGATGTTCTTCGCACCGCCGTCGTACTTCGATTCGTCGAGCGTGTACTTGATCACCTGGTAGCCCGTGAGCGAAAGGTTTTTGATGTCGGCGACCGCCGTCTTGCCGTCCCACAGGAAGTTGCGGCCGCGCACGGTCTGCTCCAGGCGCAGGTCGCGCCCCTCCATCTCCTCGGCGAAGGATTTCACGGCGTAGTCGGCGGCGGCGGTGAAGGGCGTGCCGTCCTGCTTGAGGTAGGTGTGGACGAACGAGCGGACGAGGCTCCAGCACAGTCCGTACGAGCGGGCGTTGAACCACCAGTTCTGCTCGCCGAAGATGCCGGATTTCTCGTTGGCGCAGACGGCGAGGATCACCTCCTGCGTCAGCGGCGTCTCGCTGTAAAACAGGTCGCGATAGGCGCCCTTCTTGCCCGCGGCGGTGTTGAGCGAGCAGCCGCTGTTGTCGATCACCAGCTTGGCGGCCTTGGCGGCCTCGCGATACAGCTCCTCGGGGGTTATCTCAAGCCCCGTGAGGTTGTGGTAACGGCGGTAAGCCGCTTCGAAGAGGCAGACGCGCGACTTGAGCGCGGCGGCGGCCCAGCGCGTGAGCGTCGCGCTGCCGGTCGACGAGGTGGCCTGGATGTGCTCGTAGGCGAAATCGAGGTCGGCGATCAGGTTGCGGATGATCACGTCGCGGCTGTCGCGGTCCTTGTACATCACGTCGTTCTGGTAGGACTGGATATCGTTGGGGAACCAGGGAACTTCGCCGTAGGTGGTCAGCTTGTCGTAGTAGAACCACGCACGGAACCAGCGGGCGATGCCCAGGTAGTTGTCGCGCGTCTCGGCTTCGACGGTGCAGTATTTCGGGTCGTTGCAGCCGTCGATGAAGTAGTTCACGTTCTTGAGCGCGCCCCAGCTCCAGCTGGTCGCCGTCTCGGTGTTGTAGGCCCCCTGCTTGATGAAGGTGTCGGTGTTGCTGACGGCCCCCACGTCGCACATCTTGTCCTGCATGAAGCCGTTCTTGAGCGTCGGCAGGGCCTTGTAAAACGAATTGGAGTAGAGTTCGAGACCCGATTTCGATCCGAAGATCATCGACTTGTCGGCTTTCACCTGCACGTCCTCCGTCAGGTCGCACGACGTGGCGAACGCAACGCAGCCCACGAGCAGACTCCATATATAGGTTGATCTTTTCATAGCACGTAAACAGTTTAATAGGTGATCGAGATGCCGAAGCTGAAGCTGCGCATCACGGGATAGTTATGTCCGTCGCCCTTGCTGTCGGAAATATCCGAGTCGGATTTCTTGCTGGCCACCGTCACGTCGAAATCCTTCGTGTGGCGGTAGAGCGGCGACCAGCTCCAGAGGTTCTCGCCCGAGAAGTAGACCGAGACCTTCGAAAGACCGATCTTCGAGATCCATCGCTTGGGCAGCTCGTAACCGAACTGAAGATTCTTCAGCCGGATGTACGACACGTCCTGCAGGTAGCGCGTATTGACGTTGACCGTATTGGCGTTCATCGGGCCGTAGTAGCCCACGTAGCGCGGCAGGTAGGCGTTCGGACGCTCCTCGGTCCAGTAGTTTTGCAGATGCCACGTCGGAACCTGGTTGTAGGGACGGTTGTACATGCCCCAGAAAAGGCTCTCGTCGCTGGGGAACCACTGCTGTCTGCCCACGCCGTCGAACAGCGCCGAGAGGAAGAAACCGTTCCAGTCGGCATTGAGCGAAATGGTGTAGAGGTAGCGCGGCTCGGAGTTGCCGATGATCTTCCGGTCGCCCGGATCGTCGACCGTGCTGCTGCCGCGGTCGATGGCGTCGTTACCGTTCAGGTCCTCGAAGCGCATGTCGCCCGGATAGGTGATGTACTTCTCGGAGGTCTGCATGATGTCATTCTTGTAGCCCTTGCCGCCGAACGCCGCGTCGATTTCGGCCTGCGACTGGAACAGCCCGTTGCAGACGAAACCCCAGATCTCGCCCAGACGCTGCCCCTCGTAGTAATCGGAGAGCTTGCGCGAGGCGTTGTTATAGCGGTCGATTATGGAATAATAGTCGGCCAGCGTCGCCTTGATTCCGAAATTGAAGGGCTTGCCCGCCAGCTTGAACGAATCGTTGTAGCTCAGCGCGATTTCATAGCCGTAGGTGCTCATGTCGGCGTAGTTGCCCTTGGGGGCCGTCGCTCCGAAGGTGTCGGGAAGCGTCGGGCCGACGGTGTACATGTCCACCGTCTTGCGGATGTAGTAGTCGGCCGTGAGGTTCAGCCGCCCGTTCAGGAAACCGGCGTCCAGTCCCACGTCGAAGGTTTTGGAGGTCTCCCAGCCGATGTTGTCGGGAATCTGGCCCGGGAGGCTCGTGTAGCGCAGCTTGGCCTGCCCGAAGAGGTAGCGGGCCGCATCGCCCGAACCGGTTCCGAAGGTCGACAGGCCGAAGGTTTCGAGGTAGGTGTAGGGATCGACGTTGCTGTTGCCCAGCGCACCGTACGAGGCGCGCAGCTTGAGGTTCGAAACGGCCTTGGGGCTGACATTCCAGAACTTCTCCTGCGAAACGCGCCAGGCGGCCGAAGCCGAGGGGAAGAAGCCCCATTGGGAGTTGTTCGGAAATTTCGACGAGCCGTCGTAGCGGCCGTTGACTTCGAGCAGGTAGCGGTCGTCGTAGGCGTAATTGAAGCGGAAGAAAGCGCCCACGTAACGCCAGCGGCTGCCGCCGGCGGTGATCGACATGATGTCGCCCAGCGCGAAGTTGATGTTGTCGGCGTCGGGCATCAGAAGGCCGTTGCGCTCGGAGTAGGTCGACTTGTAGTCCTGCTGCTCGTAGTTGTAACCGGCCAGCGCCTTGAAATAGTGTTTCTCGGCGAAGGTGTCCTCGAACTCAGCGTAGGCGTTGGTGGCGATATAGGTCGTCAGTTGCAGCGACTCCTTCATCACGTCGTCGGTCTCGGGCGTGCCGAGGTAGACGATTTCGCCCTCGTAGGCGCTGTAAGGGATGGCCGTGGTCTTTTTGGTCTCGGTGTAGTCCTTGGTGCGGAACGAGAAGTCGCCCGTCAGGCGCAGGCGGTTCTCCAGCATCGTGATGTTGAGCGTGGTGGTGTTCTTGAGCGTCTTGGTCGTGCGGTCGAGCCAGTTGTTGCCCGTCACCAGGCCGCCGATGGCGTAGGCGCCCGACTTGGTGAGCGTACCGTCGGGATTGAAGATCGGCGACGAAGGGTGCCCCTGGTCGTTGAGCGAACGCCACAGCACGCCTCCGCCCTCCTTCGAATAACCCATCGGCTGACGGTAGTGGTCGTGCGTATAGTCGAAGTTATTGCTGATCTTCAGCCATTTGAACACCTGCGAGGAGACCTTCGAACGGAGGTTCATCGTGCGGTAGGTGTCGGGCGTGAAGTTGAACAGGCCGTTGTAGTCGTACAGACGCCCCGAAAGGTAGTGGCTGATCTTGCCGTTCGAACCGCTGACCGAGATGTTGTGCGTCTGGGCGATCACCGTATCCTTGTAAAGTGCGTCGTAGTAGTCCGTATTGCCGTAGTAGACATACTTGCCGTCGGGTTCGACCGTCGTTTCGAGCTTGTTGCCCGCGAGTTTGCGCTGGCGGAAGGTGTCGAGCCACGCACGCGAAAAGTCCTGCGAGTTGTTGAAGCCCGTCGGCTCGTTGAAGCGGTAGTTGTACCATGCGTCGTAGAAGAGGCGCGAATAGACGTAACCGTCGTCCACGACGTCGGGAATGGCCGTGGGCTGCTGGATGGAGACGTTGCCCGTGTAGTTGATCGTGAACTTGTCGGTGAGTTTGCCCGGGTCCTTGGTGGTGATGAGCACCACGCCGTAGGGTGCGCGCGAACCGTAGATGGCGGCCGAAGCTGCGTCCTTGAGCACCGAGACCGACTCGATGTCGTTGGGGTTGAGCATCGCGGGGTCGCCCTCGACGCCGTCGATCAGCACCAGAGCCGATCCGCCCGCGCCGATCGACGTCTTGCCGCGGATGTTGTACGACGCCGAGCGGTTGGGCTTGCCGTCGGCCAGCGAAATATTGAGGTTGGGCACGGCGCCCTGCAACATCTGCGTGACGTTGGCCACGGGACGGTTCTCCAGAAGTTCCGAGGAGACCTGGTCGACGGCGCCCGTCAGGTTGGCCTTCTTCTGCGTGCCGTAGCCCACGACCACCACCTCGTCGACGAGCGTGGCGTCCTCCTTCAGCTCCACGGTGACGAACGAACGGTTGCCGACCGGGATTTCGGCAGTGGCGTAGCCCAGCGCCGAGACTTGCAGCACGGCGCCGTCAGCCAGACCCTCGAACGAGAACGAGCCGTCGGTCCCGGAACTCACGCCGCGGGTGGTTCCCTTGACGATCACCGCGGCCCCGACAACGGGCTGGCCCGCGGCATCCCGGACAACGCCCTTAACGGATTGCGGCACAGCGGCACTCTGCCGGGGGGGGGAAAGGTAAATCTTGCCGTCGCGGATCTCGATTTCGACCTTGTCGTCCGCCAGCAGCTGTTTCAGCGCCGCACGCACGTCGACATCCGCGACGGCGATGCTGACGACCTTGTCGGGATTGACCGTCGGACGCGCATAGTAGAACGTGTAGCCCGTCTGCTCGGTAATCCGCCCGAACACCTGTTCGAGCTTGGCATTCCGGAAATTCAACGTCACTTTCTGCGCCCGGGCCGTCAGGGCCGTCCCGGCTACACAAAGCAGCATCAGAAATAGTAGTCTGATTCGTTTCATACAGATTAGTTTAGGTAGTTGTTTACTAAAAAGCCCGTTTGCGCGCTTTTCACAGAATAGACACGCAAACGGGAAAAAACGATGAGCCGAAACTCTTTTTTTTATCTGAAACTTACCTTTATTTCTGTTTTGGTGCGTTCGAAACGCACCGGAGAGATCAGTTCCATTTCACACAAAACACTATCCAGTAGCGTGTTGTCGGTCGCAAAGGTGTAGGATATGGGGCGATCGGGCTGTCCGTCGGTTTCGAAGCGCACGTCGTACCACCGCGAAAGGGTTTCGAGCACCTCTGCAAGGGGCGTGTCGCGGAACGAGATCACGTCGTCCTTCCAGATCGAATAACGCATGGCGTCGGCTCCGCGGACGATCCGCCCCTCGCCCGAGCGGCGGTCGTAGAGCAGCTGTTCGGAGGGCGACAGCTCGAAACGACCGCCGCGACGGTCGTCGAGCACCACGCGCCCCTCGTCGAGCGTTACGGCGACGATGTCATCGTCGCGGTAGGCCTTGACGTTGAACGACGTGCCGAGCACCTGGATCTCTCCGCCCTCGAACTCCACGACGAACGGCCGCCGGGGATTGTGGGTCACCTCGAAGTAGGCTTCGCCTTCGAGCCGGATGCGACGCTCGAAAAGCCCGAACTTCACGGGATAGTGGATTTTCGACTCGGAATTGAGGTGGGCGACCGTGCCGTCCTGAAACAGGCACTGCGTACGCCGCCCCCGGTCGACGACGAATTCGCCGTACTCCGCATCCGAAAAGATGCCCCCTACCTGACGGTCGAGACGCAGGGCGACGCCCAGCACCAGCGCGACGGGAATCACGACGGCGGCGACGCGAAAAAGAATGCGGCGGCGCCGGCTGCGCGTGAGGGCGGTTTTGATCCGCGCGAAGATGCGCTCCGAGGCGACCTCCTCCCGCTCGTAGTCGCCGCAGGACTCCTGCCGGTCGAAGTCGCGGCCGATGTAGCGGCTGGCCCATGCCTGGCCCGAATCGGTGGCGAGCCACTCGGCGACTGAAGCGGCCTCGGCGGCGGTGGCGCGGTTTTCGAGCGTCTTATGCAAAAGTTCTTCCGAAGGTCTGTTCATAAAAATAAAGTTTGCAGGATGAAGATAAGCAGGACGATATGGCCGAAACGGCTCTTCAGGAGTTTGACGCCCTCCTGGTAGTGCGAACGGACGGTGTTGACCGAAAGATTGAGCATTTCGGCGATCTCGGGGTTCGAATAGCCCGCCTTGCGCAGGTACATGACCTGCCGCTTCTGGGTCGGAAGCCCCGCGATCACCGTATCGAGCATCTGCAAAAGATCCTCGCGCTCGATCTGCGCGTCGAGCGGGTCCGAAGCCTCGGGAATGAGCTGCGCCAGGCGGTAGCTGTGCACCAGCTCGGTATTGCGGCTGCGCAGGTAATTGAGGATGTAGTTGCGGGTCATCGTGTAGAGGTAGTTCCGCAGGCTCAGCATGACGGTCATCTCCTGCCGCCCGATCCAAAGTTTCACGAAGACGTGCTGCACGGCGTTCTCGGCCGCGGAACGGTCCTTCAGCATCTTCAGGGCCACGGCATAGAGTATCCGGTGATACTTCCCGTAAACCACCCGGAAAGCCTCCTCGCTCCCCTGCTTGATCCGCCGGAACAGTTCCCGATCCTCGTTTTCCTGAATGAAATCTTCGGTCATACCGGAAGCAAAGATAGCATTAATTTCAGATTTGCAACCTCCTGCCCCAAAAAACGAAAAAGCCGCAGCCCGAAAGCTGCGGCCCTGCCGGTCTGCGGATCAGCGGATTCCGTATTTCCGGAAAATCTTGCGCAGCTGCGGTTCGAGATGGCGGGTCATGTACATGAAACCCTGGTCGGAGGGGTGCGAACCGTCGACCGTCCCGAGGTGGTCCGTGCCGATCATCCCCCGGGAGTCGATGAAGTAGATGTTCCGGTCGTCCTTCATCAGCCGCCGGACGCCCGCTTCGGCGGCGGCGCGCTTGTCGGATTCGAATTTCCGCGCCCGGAGGTTGAAATTCACGGTCTCGCGGACCTCGGTCTGAATGAAGATCAGCGGCGTCGAGGGATGCGCCTTGCGGACGGTCGCCACGAAGGCGTCGAGCCGCTCCTCGATCTCCCCGGCGCTCGGGTTGGAGAAGGCGTCGAAAACAAAGGCGTCGGCATCCATCTCGGCCAGCATCCGCGCGAATTCGGGTTGCAGCTTGCATTGCCCGCTGTAACCGAGATTCAGGAAATCGAGTCCCATCCGGCGGGCCAGCCGCGCCGTCCAGGTCATGCCGGGACGCCCGGCCGAAGCGCCGTGGGTGATGCTCGACCCGAGCACCACGATCCGGTGGCGGAAGGGGTTCGGAACGGCCTCGATGCGGCTGTCGCCGTCGATGCCCAGTTCCAGCGAAAGCACCTCGTCCCACAGGGGCAGGTAGACCAGACAGGTCTTTTCGCCCTCGTCCATATACTCGACCAGCGCGCTGTCGTGGTTGTCGCCCTTGGGCCAGCCGAAACCGGCGTAGACCCACTGCCCGTCGCGCTCGATGTAGAGATCGAGACCCTTGCGGGCGATGGCGGTCATGTTGTGGCCCAATCCGTATCCGCCGGTTTTCCACCGGGCGCGGATCGTCCGGCTGTCGGTGCGGAAAACGACGGCCAGTCCGGTGGAGAAGGCCGAGTAGTTCTTCACGGGCTGCCAGAGTTCGTAACGGGCGGTGTCGACCCGCTGGAACAGTTTGGGAGTGGGCATGCTCTTGCCGATGACGGTCAGCGTCGCGGCATCGACGTAACGGAGCGGTTGCTTCTCCTGCGCACCGGCGGCGTTCAGCGTCAGCAGCAGCACGGGCAGCGCGAGGCTGCGGAAAACGAGGGAAAGGTTCTTCATGGTATCGGAATTTGGTTGTATCCGGGTTTGTCGGCCGTCCGGCGGATTCAGAGTTTGTAGAGCGCGTAAACGGGATTGTGATCCGAGAGGAACGGAACGCCGTAACGCCCGGAATCGACAAGGGTCCGGTAGGCCAGCGCACGGGCGTTGCGGGCGAAAATGAAGTCGATCCACAGCGAACGCTTGCCGAAGTCGTTGAACGTCGGCAGTTCGTCGGTCACCGGGGCCGCATGGCGCGCCGACTGCATCCACGCCTTCAGCGGGTCGAGCAGGGCGTTGTCGTAGGTCGTATTCAGGTCTCCCGAGAGAAAGACGGCGGCCTTCTCACCGGCGATCCGCTTCATCCGGGCGACCATCATCCGGGCCGATTCGGCGCGGGCCTGCTTGCCGATATGATCGAAATGGGTGTCGAAATAGAAGAACTCCTTTCCGGTTTTCCGGTCCTTGAGCTGCACCCACACCGTGACGCGGCGGCACATGGCGTCCCAACCCCGCGAAGGGCATTCGGGCGTGGGGCTGATCCAGAAAAACCCGCTGTCGAGCAGGATGTATTTCGAACGGCGGTACATGATCATCAGATGCTCGCCGCCGTCGGGTTTCTTCTCGATGTCGGTCGCGGCGTCGCGTCCCATGTCGACCTCGGCGTATTCGGGGAGGTTCACCTTCAGATAGTCGATCTGCGGCCGGTGCGGCTCCTGGAAGCCGATGACGTCGGGCGATTCCGCACGGATCATCTCCAGACAGGCGGCGCGCCGCGCAACCCAGCCGTTGTCGCCGTCGGCGCCGGGCTTGTAATAGCGGATGTTGAACGACATCAGTTTCAGGTCGGCCTTCGCAGCGGCGGCGGCCAGCGCCTTGTCGTCCTGCGCCCGCAGGGGCAGCGCAAGGCCGAGAAGCGCAACAAAAAGCAGTAGTTTTTTCATCATGGACAAAGGTGCCAACACGCCGGACGCAGCCGAAACCGGACAGCCCGGCAGAACGCTCCGACAAATAAAAAATATCATTACAGCACCAAAGATAATTCAAAAAAAGCAAAAAAAGCAAACCGGACCCTGCTTTTTTATACGGATTACGGGCCGCAGACCACTGTAACAGGCAGCAAAAAGAAAGGGCCGAACCTCCGACGGAGCCGACCGGAACGGGGTGCACGCCGCGGTTCCGGGACAGAAACGCCGTATCCGCCGATCTTCGGACGTCAGGCGTTTTTTCCGCGGGAAAGGCTCCGAATGTCCCGGAAAATTGCTACCTTTGCCGCAAACAAACCCTATTTACACTATGGAATTCGAAGGAACCGTTTACAAAATACTGCCCGTGACGAAGGGAACGTCGGCACGCGGTGAGTGGCAGCGTCAGGATGTGGTTTTCGAAATGAACGAAGGCTCTTTCACACGCAAAATCTGCGTTACGTTCTTCAACAAGCCCGAAGACGTGGCCCGTCTGAAAGAGGGTTCGACCTACAACGTCTCGGTCAACATCGAGTCGCGCGAATACAACGGCCGCTGGTACACCGACATCCGCGCATGGCG
>OJQF01000504.1_pt1 | contig 20695 bp, 18 predicted proteins | sample 1598681 | NCBI WGS metagenome assembly OJQF01 (sample SAMN03922506, study PRJEB24848) | human gut metagenome | isolation source: stool sample | host: Homo sapiens | place: Germany | collected 2011-11 | reverse complement strand
AGATCTGAACACAAAATTTATAATATAAAGAGGAGAACGCGCTTATGGAATACCGCATGGAGCACGACTCGATGGGCGAGGTCCGGGTCCCGGCCGACAAATACTGGGGCGCACAGACCGAGCGCAGCCACAACAACTTCCCGATCGGCGTCGGCATTGAGACGATGCCGGCTGAGATCGTCCACGCATTTGGCATTCTGAAGAAGGCCGCGGCGCGGGCCAACCGCGCTCTGCGCCCGGAAAAGATGACCGCGGAAAAGCTTTCCGCCATCGAGCAGGCCGCCGACGAGGTCATCTCCGGCAAGCTGCTGGACAACTTCCCGCTGGTCGTCTGGCAGACCGGCTCCGGCACGCAGTCCAACATGAACAGCAACGAGGTCATTGCCAACCGCGGCAACGAGATCGCGGGCAAAAAGCTCCTGCACCCGAACGACGACATCAACATGTCCCAGTCGTCCAACGACACCTTCCCGACCGCGATGCACATCGCGGCCGTCTGTGCGATCGAGGATAAGGTCATCCCCGCCATCGACACGCTGACGGCGACGTTCCGCCGGCTGGAGGCGGAGCACGAGGGCGTGGTAAAGTCCGGCCGCACCCATCTGCAGGACGCGACGCCCATCTCCTTCCCGCAGGAGATCTCCGGCTGGAGAACGAGCCTGGAGCGCGACCGCGAGATGCTGCTGCTGGCCGTAAAGCCCCTCAAGGAGCTCGCCCTCGGCGGCACCGCCGTCGGCACCGGCCTCAACACGCCCAAGGGCTTCGACACGACCGTCGCAGCCGAGATCGCGGCGCTCACCGGCAAGGATTTCTGCACCGCGCAGAACAAATTCCACGCGCTGACCAGCAAGGACGAGATCGTCTTTGCGCACGGCGCGCTGAAGGCGCTGGCCGCCGACATGATGAAGATCGCCAACGACGTGCGCTGGCTGGCCTCCGGCCCGCGCGACGGTCTCGGCGAGATCTTCATCCCCGAAAACGAGCCCGGCTCGTCCATCATGCCCGGCAAGGTCAACCCGACCCAGTGCGAGGCCGTGACGATGGTCGCCGTGCAGGTCATGGGCAACGACGTGGCCGTGTCGATGGCCGCCTCGCAGGGCAATTTTGAGCTGAACGTCTTCATGCCGGTCTGCATCTACAACTTCCTGCAGTCCGCGCGGCTGCTGGCCGAGTCCATCGTCTCGTTCAACGACCGCTGCGCCGTCGGGATCCGCGCCAACCGCGAGAAGATGGAGCACAATCTCCACAACTCCCTGATGCTCGTCACGGCGCTGAACCCGTACATCGGCTACGAAAACGCGGCCAAGACCGCCAAAAAGGCATACAAGGAAAACATCTCTCTCAAGGAAGCCTGCGTCAGCCTCGGCTTTTTGACGGCCGAACGCTTCGACGAGGTGTTCCACCCGGAGAACATGATCTGATGGGGTGGTAAGATGAATTACAGCTATTTCCCCGGCTGCACGCTCAAAACCAAGGGTGCGCAGCTGGATAAGGCCGGGCGGCTCGCCGCGGAAAAGCTCGGCTTTTCGCTGTGCGAGATCCCGGAATGGCAGTGCTGCGGCGCGGTCTATCCGCAATCAAACGATGAGATCGCCACGCGGCTCGCCTCCGTCCGCGCGCTGATGGCGGCCCGCGATGCGGGCCAGCCGCTGGTATCGCTGTGCTCCGCCTGCCACCACGTTCTAAAGCGCGTGAACGGCGACATGCAGCACAATGACGAGATCCGCACGAAGGTCAACAACTACTTAAAACCCGAGACGCCCTACGCCGGCGAGACGAAGGTTCTGCACTATCTCGAGGTCCTGCGCGACGAGATCGGCTGGGACAATGTCCGCAAGGCCGTTGTGAAGCCTCTCACGGGCCGGAAGATCGGCGCGTATTACGGCTGCATGCTCCTGCGCCCGAGCCGTGAGATGCAGTTTGACGACCCGGAGAACCCGAAAATGCTCGAGGACTTCATCCGCGCCATCGGCGCCGAGCCCGTCGTCTACGCGCAGCGCAACGAATGCTGCGGCGGCTATATGGCCGTGGAAAACAAGGCCTACGCCGCCAAGCAGGCGCAGAAGATCATGGACAACGCAAGCGCGCAGGGCGCGGAGCTGCTGATCACGGCATGTCCCCTGTGCAGCTATAATCTGCTGCACAACACGGACGGCAGGCTCCCGGTCGTCTACTTCACAGAGCTGCTGGCCGAGGCGCTTGGCTGCGGGGAGGAGGACGCATGAACAACCAGAACATGATCGACACCGTCACCCGCATCTCCGGCGTGAACCCCAGAAAGTGCATGCGCTGCGGCAAATGCTCGGCAAGCTGCCCGGCGTACGACGAGATGGAATACCATCCGCACCAGTTCGTCTCCATGGTCGAAAACGGGCGGATCGAGGAGCTTTTAAGCTCCAAAGGCATCTACACCTGCCTGAGCTGCTTTGCCTGCGTCGAGCGCTGTCCCAGAAACGTCGAGCCCGCAAAGCTCATCGAGGCCGTGCGCAATGCAGTCGAACGCCAGCAGGGCATGGACCATCTGAAGCCCGAGCGCATCCCGGAAATTCTCGACGGGGAGCTGCCGCAGCAGGCCATTGCCGCGGCGTTCCGCAAATATAAAAAGTAAGGAGGGAACGCAATGCAGAGGATCGGCGTCTTCGTATGCTGGTGCGGCAGCAACATTGCCGCGACTGTCGACGTGGAGAGAGTCTCGCAGGCGCTTGCAAAAGAGCCGGGCGTTGTTTTCTCCACCAATTATCAGTACATGTGTTCCCAGACCGGCCAGCAGATGATCCAGGAGAAGATCCACGAATACGGGCTGACCGGCGTAGTCATCTGTTCGTGCTCCCCCAGAATGCACGAGCAGACGTTCCGCAAGACCTGCGAAAAAGCAGGTCTCAACCCCTATATGGTCGAGATCGCCAACATCCGCGAGCAGTGCTCCTGGATCCACAAGGATAAGGAAGCGGGCACGGAAAAGGCCATCATCCTCGGCCGGGCCGCCATCGCCAAGGTGCATCTGAACGCGCCCCTGACCGCGGGCAGCAGCCCCGTGACCAAGCGGGCGCTCGTCATCGGCGGCGGCATCGCGGGCATCCAGACGGCGCTCGACATCGCCGAGGCCGGATTTGAGGTCGATATCGTGGAAAAGCAGCCGACCATCGGCGGCAAGATGACCCAGATCGACAAGACCTTCCCGACGCTCGACTGCGCCGCGTGCATCCTGACCCCGAAGATGGTCGACTGCGCACAGAACGAGAAGATCCACATCTATTCCTACTCCGAGATCGAATCCGTGGGCGGCTTCGTCGGCAACTTTCACGTGAAGATCCGCCGCAAAGCGCGCTTCGTCAAGGAAGACGTCTGCACCGGCTGCGGACTTTGCACCGAGAAGTGCCCGCAGAAAAAGGTCCCGAACGAATTCAACCTCGGCATGGACAACCGCCGCGCCATCTATATCCCCTTCGCACAGGCCGTGCCGAAGGTCGCGACCATCGACCCGAACTACTGCAACATGCTCAAAAACGGCAAGTGCGGTGTGTGCGCAAAGGTCTGTTCCGCCGGCGCGATCGACTACAAGCAGACCGACACGTTCATCGAGCAGGAATACGGCGCCATCGTCGCCGCGACGGGCTTCAACCCCATCGACCTTTCCAAATTCGATGAATTCGCCTACAGCCAGAGCCCGGACGTCGTCTCGAGCCTGGAATTTGAGCGCCTCATGAACGCCGCGGGCCCGACGAGCGGCACGCTCCTGCGCCCGTCCGACGGCACACACCCGAAGACCATCGTCTTCGTCCAGTGCGTCGGCTCCCGCTGTGACGGCGTGGAGAAGGGCAAGCCCTACTGCTCCAAGATCTGCTGCATGTACACGGCGAAGCACGCCATGCTCTGCCGCGAAAAATACCCGGACACCGACGTGTACGTCTTCTACATCGACGTCCGGACCCCCGGCAAAAACTTTGACGAGTTCTACCGCCGCGCCGTCGAGCAGTACGGCGTGCATTACATCAAGGGCATGGTCGGCAAGGTCACGCCGGAGGGCGGCAAGCTCAAGGTGCAGGCCTCCGACCTGCTTGAGAACCGGCAGCTGCACATCGACGCCGACATGGTCGTCCTCGCGGCCGCCATCGAGCCTGACAAGTCCGCCCGGCCGCTGGCCACGATGCTGACGGCCTCCATGGACACCAACGACTTTTTCACCGAGGCCCATCCGAAGCTCCGCCCGGTCGAAAGCCCGACGGCAGGCGTGTTCCTGTCCGGCATGTGCCAGGGGCCGAAGGATATCCCCGAGACGGTCGCGCAGGCGTCCGCCGCGGCGGCGAAGGTCATCGGCCTTCTGTGCAAGGACAGCCTGACCTGCAACCCGTGCGTGGCGCAGCCGGATGAGATGATGTGCAACGGCTGCTCCAACTGTGAAAAGGTCTGCCCCTACGGCGCGATCACGTACATTGACAAGGAATTCCGGGGCCCGAACCGCACGACGCTCGTGCGGCGCGTGGCGCAGGTCAACCCGGCGGTCTGTCAGGGCTGCGGCGCGTGCACCGTCGCGTGCATGTCCGGCGCGATGGACCTCAAGGGCTTCTCGAACCGGCAAATCATGGCGGAGGTGGATGCGATATGCAGGTAAACGGAACGTGGACGCCCACGATCGTGGCGTTCTGCTGCAACTGGTGCTCCTACGCGGGCGCCGATCTGTCCGGCACGAACCGGCTGAGCTATCCGGCCAATGTGAAGATCATCCGCATCCCCTGCTCGTGCAGGCTGAACCCGATGTTCATCCTCCGCGCGTTCCAGCGCGGGGCGGACGGCGTGATCCTCTGCGGCTGCCACCCGGGCGACTGCCACTACACCACCGGCAACTACTATGCCCGCCGCCGCATGACGCTGCTGTTCTCCATGCTGGACTTCCTCGGCATCGAGCGTGAGCGCACGCGGGTCGAGTGGGTCTCGGCGGCCGAGGGTGCGAAATTCGCCAAGACCATGAATGAATTCGCCGAGACCATCACGAAGCTCGGCGAGAACCGCAGACTGGAGGATCTGAGATGCAAGGAGTAAAAGAAAAAGCCATCCAGCTGCTAAAGGATCAGACCGTTGACCGCGTCATCGGCTGGCGCGCGGGCGAGTTCTTCTACGATCTGACCCCCTCGACGTTCACGAGCGCGGAGGATGTGGAACAGAACTTCGTCTGGAGCGTTTTCTCGGGCGCGAATCTGTCCAAATACCTGATCGCGGAATCGCGCAAGGGCGGCAAAGCCGCCGTGTTCCTCAAGCCGTGCGACAGCTATTCCTTCGTCCAGCTTCTGAAGGAACACCGCATCCTGCGTGAGAGGGTCTATGCCGTCGGCGTGCAGTGTGACGGCATGTGCGACATGGAGGCCATCAAGGCCCTGGGCGCCGCCGGTGTGACCGCCGTCACGGAAGACGGCGAAGAGCTGAAGCTCGCCACCATCTACGGCGACGAGACCGTTAGGAAAACCGACGCGCTGCTGCTCAAGTGCAGGACCTGCAAGAGCAAAAAGATCGTCTGCTTCGACGAGCTGCTCGGCGAACAGGGCGAGGAGGATCCGGACTGCGGCCGCTTTGACGAGGTCGCAAAGCTCGAGGCGATGACGCCGGAGGAGCGCTACGCATTCTGGCGCGGCGAGCTCTCGCGCTGCATCCGCTGCAACGCGTGCCGCAACGTATGTCCGGCGTGCTCGTGCGAAAAATGCGTGTTTGACAACCACGATTCCGGCTTTGAAAACAAGGCCATCGCCGATTCCTTCGAGGAAAACATGTTCCACGTCATCCGCGCGTTCCACGTTGTCTCCCGCTGCACCGACTGCGGCGAATGCTCGCGCGTCTGTCCGCAGCATATCCCGCTGCACTTGCTCAACCGCAAGTTCATCAAGGACATCAACGAGCTCTACGGCGAATATCAGGCCGGCGCGGATTTTGATTCCCGCCCGCCGCTCATGGACTTCCGCAAGGACGACTGTGAGCCGTCCGTCGTGTATGAACGGGGAGGTGCGCAATGAAACAGCTTTTGCTTTCGAAGCTTCCCGCTCTGTTCGCCGCGCTCGCGGCGGAGCAGAAGCTCTATATCCCCGCGGACGACGCAGCCGGTCAGGCGAATTTCACGCTCTGGCGCGAGGGGCTGCAGCTGACGAAAAAGCTCAATACCGTCCGCTCGGCCAAGGATCTGTTCTTCCCGCAGGTAGAAAACCTCGTCGGCTTCCGCGTGACGGGCAAGCAGCTCGATCTCGTTGAGACGCGCGACCCGGCGGAGCCCTTCGTCCTCTTTGGCGTGCGCGCGTGCGACGCAAGGAGCTTTGCGATCCTCGACCGCGTCTTCCTCTCCGAGCCGCAGGACACCTATTACGCCGCGCGCCGCGCGCACGGCACCGTCGTGACCCTGGCCTGCACCCGGCCGGAGGAGACCTGCTTCTGTCAGGCCTTCGGCGTCGATCCGGCGCAGCCGCAGGGCGACGTCAGCTGCTGGATGGACGCAGCGGCGCTCTACTGGCAGGCCAACACGGAAAAGGGCGAGGCGCTGACCGCGAAGCTCTCCATGCTCGAGGACGCCGGCGACGAAGCCGTCAAAGCCCAGCAGACGCAGACGCGCGCGATCCTCAAAAAGCTGCCGCTGGCAAGCCTCGATCTGTCCGCCGTCGGCGCGGGGAAGACGAAAGTGCTCTTTGACCGGCCGGAATGGAAGCAGCTCTCGGAAAGCTGCCTCGGCTGCGGCACGTGCACCTTCGTCTGCCCGACCTGCCAGTGCTACGACATCAAGGAATTCGACTCCGGCAAGCTCGTCCGCCGCTTCCGCTGCTGGGACAGCTGCATGTACTCGGACTTCACCAAGATGTCCGCCGGTCAGCCGCGCCCGACCCAGCTTGAGCGCTTCCGCCAGCGTTTTATGCACAAGCTGGTCTATTTCCCGGATAACAACGACGGGATCTTCGGCTGCGTCGGCTGCGGCCGGTGCCTGGCGAAGTGCCCGATCCACATGAACATCGTCAAAGTCGTCAAAACGCTTGGGGAGGAAACAACATGAGACCTGATCCGCTGATCCCCAATCTCGCCGTCGTCACGGATATCCGCGTCGACACGCCCGACGTCAAGACCTTCCGCGTGGTCGGCCTCGACGGCAAAAAGCCCTTCGTCCACATCCCCGGCCAGTGCGCCATGCTCTCCGTGCCGGGCGTCGGCGAGGCGCTGTTCTCCATCACGTCCAGCCCCACGCTGGAGGAATATGTGGAGTTCTCCATCAAAAAATGCGGCTGCGTGACCGAATGGCTCCACGCCATGGAGCCCGGCCAGCAGATCACCGTCCGCGGCCCCTACGGCAACGGCTTCCCGGTCGACACCGCCTTTGCGGGCAAGGACCTGCTGTTCATCGCGGGCGGCATCGGTCTTGCTCCGCTGCACTCGGTCATCAACTACTGCCGCCACTACCGTGACCGCTACGGAAAGATCGACATCGTCTACGGCTCGCGCTCGAAAGAGGATCTGGTCGACTTCCCGGAGATCGAGAACGTCTGGTGCCAGGAGGACGGCATCAACGTCCATCTCACCATCGACCGCGAGCAGCCGGAGTGGGACGGGCACGTCGGCTTCGTGCCGAACTACGTCAAGGAGCTCGGCTTCACGACCGACAAGACCGTCGTCATGTGCGGTCCTCCCATCATGATCAAGTTTACCCTTGCGGGTCTCATGGAGCTGGGCTTCGCCCGCGAGCAGGTCTATACCACGATGGAGCTCAAGATGAAATGCGGCCTCGGCAAATGCGGCCGCTGCAACATCGGCGACAAATACGTCTGCAAGGACGGCCCGGTGTTCCGCTTCGATCAGCTCGACGAGCTGCCGAATGAGTATTAAAGGAGAACAGGTATGGAAAATATGGTGACGGTTTTCCTGTTCGGCAAGAAATATGAGGTGCCGGACAGTCTGACCATCATGGAAGCGATGGAGTATTCCGGCTATCAGCTCGTGCGCGGCTGCGGCTGCCGCAACGGCTTCTGCGGCGCGTGCGCGACGATCTACCGCATCGCGGGCGACCGGGAGCTGAAGGCCTGCCTCGCGTGCTCGACACGCGTGGAAAACAACATGTACGTGGCGACGCTCCCGTTCTTCCCGCTGGTCAAGGAAGTCTACGACATGGAGAAGCTGAAGCCCACGCAGACGGTCATGATGCAGCTGTACCCCGAGATCTATGCCTGCGTCGGCTGCAACGCCTGCACGAAGGCCTGCACCCAGGGGCTGAACGTCATGCAGTACATCGCCTACGCCCAGCGCGGCGAGTTTGACAAGTGCGCCGAGGAGTCGTTCGACTGCGTCATGTGCGGCGTCTGCTCGTCCCGCTGTCCCGCCGGGATCTCCCACCCGCAGGTGGCGATGCTGGCCCGCCGTCTGAACGGCAAATATATCGCCCCGCACTGCGAGCATCTCGACGCGCGCGTGCAGGAGGTCAAGGACGGCAAATTTGAGGCGCTTATCGAGAGCCTGATGGAAAAACCGCTCGACGCGATCAAAGAGCTCTACAACCACCGCGAGATCGAGAAGTAAGGAGGACGCATATCATGTATCAGGATCCCAACATGCTCGCCTCCATCCGCAAGGTGGAAGCAGCCCGCGAAGAAAACATCAAGCTGGACCCCCGCCGCATGACCGCGGACGAAAAGGACGCGCTGCTCAAGAAGTTCCATCCCGACTACCGCACCGAGCAGTTCACCGAGCTGCGCTTCGGCCCCAACAAGGGCCAGAAGGTCCCGCTGGAGCTGGCCGACCTGCTCGAGGGTGAATCGCGCGTCCTGCACGAGCAGTTTGACCTCACGAAGCCCGATTACGAGACCGACGTTCTCATCATCGGCGGCGGCGGCGCAGGCTGCTCGGCCGCCATCGAGGCCGACAAGGCCGGCGCGAAGGTCATGGTCGTCACGAAGCTCCGCATGGGCGACGCCAACACCATGATGGCCGAGGGCGGCATCCAGGCCGCCGACAAGCCCAACGACTCCCCTGCCCAGCATTTCCTCGACGCCTACGGCGGCGGCCATTTTGCCGCGCAGAAGGATCTTCTGTACAAGCTCGTCATGGACGCGCCGGAGGCCATCCAGTGGCTGTCCGGGCTCGGCGTGGAATTTGACAAGGCGCCGGACGGCACCATGATCACGACCCACGGCGGCGGCACCTCCCGCAAGCGCATGCACGCGGCCAAGGACTATTCCGGCGCCGAGATCATGCGCACGCTGCGCGACGAGGTCCTCAACCGCGGCATCCCCGTCGTCGACTTCACCTCCGCCATCGAGCTCATCAAGGACGAAAACGGCCATTGCGCCGGTGCGATCCTTCTGAACATGGAGACGAAGGAGCTGCTGGTCGCGAAGGCGAAGACCGTCATCCTCGCCACCGGCGGCGCGGGGCGGCTGCACTATCAGGGCTTCCCCACCTCCAACCACTACGGCGCGACGGCCGACGGTCTTGTCCTCGGCTACCGCGCGGGCGCGAAGCTCCTGTATCCGGATACACTCCAGTATCATCCCACGGGCGCAGCCTACCCCGCGCAGATCTACGGCGCGCTGGTCACGGAGAAGGTCCGCTCTGTCGGCGCGATGCTCGTGAACGCAGACGGCGAGGTCTTTATGAACCCGCTCGAGACGCGCGACGTGGCCGCGGCCTCCATCATCCGCGAGTGCACCGAGCGCGGCAAGGGCGTCAGGACCCCGGCCGGGCAGGCCGTCTGGCTCGACACGCCGATGATCGAGCTGAAAAACGGCAAGGGCACGATCGAAAAGCGGATCCCGGCCATGATGCGCATGTTTGCCAAGCACGGCATCGACATCCGCACCGAGCCGATCCTCGTCTACCCGACGCTCCACTACCAGAACGGCGGTCTGCACATCACCCCCGACGGCCAGACCGACGTGGAGAACCTGTTTGCGGCAGGCGAGGTCGTCGGCGGCATCCACGGGCGCAACCGCCTGATGGGCAACAGCCTGCTCGACGTGATCGTCTTCGGCCGCAACGCGGGCCAGCACGCCGCCGAGAAAGCGAAGTCCGTCACCGTCGGCGCGCTGACGCTCAGCCATGTGGCCGCGTTTGAAGCAGAAAAGCAGCAGGCGGGCGTATCGGACCATCGTCCCTCGCCGCAGCTGCTGCCCGACTATGCAAGAAAGATCCATCCTGTCAAATAAACCGAAGAAGCGCTGCATCTCCCCCGATGCAGCGCTTCCCGGGAGAAAATAAGAGGAGAAAAAGATGACTGCTTCCATCAACGCTGCGAATTTCCTGATGCTCTCCACCTTCGGGATCGCCGCGGTCGGCTATCTGCTCGGGCGGATCACCATCAAGGGGATCAGCCTCGGCACGGCCGGCGTCTTTGTCATCGCGCTGGTCTACGGCGCGTTTTTCGGCACACACTTCAATTCCCGCTTCGTCATCGAAGAGATCAACTACGCCTCGCAGGCGCTGAAGATCATCGAAAACCTGGGCCTCGTGTTCTTCGTGACCTCGGTCGGCTTTATCGCCGGGCCGAACTTCTTCAAGAACATGAAGCACAACTTCAAGTCCTACGTGCTGCTGGGCGTGGTGATCATCCTCTCCGGCGGCCTCACCGCGATCTTGTGCCTGCTCGTCGGCCGGGCCATCGAGTCCGGGCAGCCGGGCTATGACCCGGGCCAGCTGACGGCCATGATCTCCGGTCTGCTCGCCGGCTCGCTGACCTCGACCCCGGCGTTTTCCGCCACGAAGGAGGCCGTCGCCGCCCAGTATCAGGACGCGGTCACGGTCGGCTACGGCATCGCGTATCTCTTCGGCGTCATCGGCGTCGTGCTGTTCGTGCAGCTGATGCCGCGCGTCGTGCACGCGGATCTGGACGAGGAACGCCGCAAGATCACCCATGTGGAGACCGGCGACGTCGCCAAGTTCAAGGGAAAGCTGCTGGAGTTTGACGATTTCGGCTTCACGCCCTTCGCCGTCGCGGCGGTGTTCGGCATCCTGCTGGGCTCGGTGAAGTTTTTCAATTTCTTCTCGCTCACCACGACGGGCGGCGCGCTGCTGGTCTCGCTGGTGTTCGGCCACTTCGGCCACTTCGGCCGGGCCGACCTCATGCCGAGCAAGAAGGTCCTGGAGACCTTCCGGGAGCTTGGCCTGATGGTCTTCCTGATCGGCGCGGGCGTCTCGGGCGGCATGAGCTTCGTGCGGTATTTCAAGCCCATCTACTTCGTTTACGGCATTTTCATGACGCTTCTGCCGATGGTCATGGGCTATGTCGTCGCCAAGCATGTGCTGAAGATGAACCTGCTGAATATCCTCGGCTCCATCACCGGCGGCATGACCTCCACCCCCGCCCTCGGCACCCTCATCCACGTGGCGGGCACGAGCAACGTCGCCTCCGCCTACGCCGCGACCTACCCCATCGCGCTGATCGCGGTGGTGCTGGTCTCGCAGCTGATCGTCCGGCTGTTCTGAGCCTCCGGCAAATCAAAGCGCTCCCGCTGCAGATGCAGCGGGAGCGCTTTTGCTGATGGAGCAATTACCGGTGCAGACCGGCTCTTTCCATCGCATCGTGCAGCGACAGGCGGATGTGGCCGTCACGGCCGGTGACGGTCTCGGCCTCCAGCATGGAGCGGATGATACTCTCCTCCACCGTCTCGGTCGCGGCGCGGAAGATGGGCCGGAACGCTTCGTCGTTGAGATAGACGCCGCTGTGAAAGATCTGCCCCGCCTGGATGCGGTTGGCCGTGGAGAAGGCGAGCACGATCTCGCCGCTGCCGTGCTCGGTGACCGCGCCGGTGCGCGCAAGGCCGCTCTGGGCCCGCCGGGCCACCCGGGACAGCTGCCGCGAAGACAGCGGCGCGTCCGTCGCCAGGATCATGATGCACGAGCCCTTGGCGTCCTCCGGCTCCGCCGCAAGCTTTTTCCCGATCCTCTCGCCCGCGATCGTCAGGTCGATGAGCGAGCCGAAATTCGTCATTGCCAGCGCGCCGAGCGTGTAGGTCTGCCCGCCGATCTCAAACACGCGGGAGGCGGAGCCGATGCCGCCCTTGAGGTGATAGCAGCTCATCCCCCGCCCCGCGCCGACCGCGCCGAGGGCAAAGGCCGTATCCGCGGCGTCCAGCGCGGCGAACACATGGTCCTCCGTGACGTGCAGGCCCCGGATGTCGTTCAGATAGCCGTCGTTGCACTCGAGGATGACGGGGTTCACAGTGCTTTCGGCGCGGCCGATCTGGTCGTTGCGCGCGAGCATATAGCGCACGCAGGCCGTAAAAGCCGTGCCGACCGAGAGCGTATTGGTCAGGATCAGCGGCGTCTCGAGATACCCGAGTTCCTGTACCTGCACGAGCCCCGCGCTCTTGCCGAAGCCGTTGATCACATGGACCGCGGCGGGGCAGCGGTCATGGAACAGATCTCCCTGGTGCGGCAGCAGGGCCGTCACACCCGTCTGCACATCGCCATCCGCCAGCGTGCAGTGCCCGACCGTGATCCCCGCCACGTCGGTGATGAGGTTGTGTTTGCCTTTCTGCTGTATGCCGAAGCTGGTATCCATTTGTTCATCCGCCTTTCCGCGCGTTTTTCTTTCATGATACGCGCTGCGCAGCGGAATGTCAACGCCGGACGGATGCAAAAGACTGCGGCCCTGCCGGGCCGCAGCCTGTGTGTATTTATGCCAGCGTCATATCACGGATGGCCCGGCGCAGGGGCAGGATGCGGGGCGGGGAGACGGACAGCTCGTCCACGCCCAGGCGCAGGAAGGTCTGCGTCAGACTCTCGTCCGCGGCCAGCTCGCCGCAGATGCCGACACGGCAGCCCTCCAGATGCGCATTGCGCACCGTTTCCTCGATCGCGCGCAGCACAGCGGGGTGATGCGGGTCGCAGAACGGCGCGAGCGCCGGATTCTGCCGGTCCATGGCCAGCAGGTACTGCGTCAGATCGTTCGTGCCGATGGAGAAGAAGTCGACCTCCCGCGCCAGCTCCCGGCTCATAAAGACGGCCGCGGGCGTCTCGATCATGACGCCGGTCTGATAGCGGCCGAAGCGCTCGCCGCGGGCGCAGAGGGTATCCTCCGCGTCCCGGAGCGCGGCTTTGAGCTGCGCGAGCTCCGCCGGGCCGGTCACCATGGGGAACATGACGCCGACGTTGCCGAACGCCGACGCGCGCAGGATGGCGCACAGCTGCGTCTGCAGCAGCGCCGGATGCGTCAGGCACAGGCGGATGGCGCGCAGGCCGAGCGCCGGATTGTCCTCCGGCGGGAGGTCAAAATAGTCTGCCTTTTTATCCGCACCGATGTCGAGCGTGCGGATGATGATCTCCCGGCCGTCCATGGCCTGCACGAGCTGCTTGTAGCTGGCAAACAGCTCGTCCTCCGTCGGATAGCTGCTGCGGCCGAGATAGAGAAATTCGCTCCGGAGCAGACCCACGCCCTCCGCGCCGCTCTGCTGCAGCAGCGGCAGATCGCCTGTCCCGGCGAGATTCGCGTACAGGCGGATGGCGTGGCCGTCCTTCGTGACGCTCGGGAGCTTCGCCAGCTGCTGCAGCGCCTCGCGCTGCGCCTGCCGCGCGCGGATCCCGGCCTCCGCCGCGCGGAGCTGATCTTCATCCGGGTCGAGGATCAGTGTGCCCTCGTCCCCGTTCAAAATTGCCGTCCGCCCCTGCAGCTGCGCGTCCACCGGCAGCTGCGACACCGCCGGGACACCCAGCGTGCGCGCGAGAATGCCGGTATGCGAGTTGGCCGCGCCCCGCGCCGTCAGAAACCCCTGCACGAATGCGCGCGGGAACTGCACGGTCTGGCTGGGCGTGAGCTCTTCGGCGGCAATGAGGCAGGGGCCAGCCAGCGTCGTCTCCGCTTCGCCGCGCAGGATGCGGCGGATGCGCGCGGCGACATCCTGTACGTCGGCTGCCCGCTCGCGCATATAAGCGTCGTCCATGGAGGAAAACATGGCCGCGCACTGCTCCCCCGCCTGCCGGACGGCCTCGGAGGCCTCCGCGCCGCCCGCGATCGCGGCGGTGATGAGGTCCGCAAAGTCCTCGTCCTCGGCCATCAGCTGGTGGAAGGAGAAGATCTCCGCCTCCGCCTCTCCGAGCTCCGCCCTGGCCTTTTCATAGAGCGCGCCGAGATCCCGGACCGCCTGCTGCTGCGCACGCTGGAAACGCGCCAGCTCCTCCTCCGGCGTCCCGGCCTGCGCCTCCGGCGCGGCGGCGGAAGTCAGCACGACGATCTTCCCCACGGCAAGGCCCTGCGAGATGGATACGCCCTTCATCTGCTGCATGGGCCCACCTCAAGCGTTCGCGCGGAACTGCGCCTGCAGGTCTTCCAGCGCCCGGTCCTCATCCGGGCCGTCGATGGTGACGGTGACGGTCTGCCCCTGCTTGATGCCGAGGGCCATCACGGCCATCAGCCGCGTCAGCTGCGCAGATCTTTCCCCGCAGGCGATCGTGATGCGGCTCTCATACGCCTTTGCCGCGCGCACGAGCGCGCCGGCCGGGCGCGCGTGGAAGCCCATGGGGTCCTGGATGGTATATTGAAATTCTTTCATAGAGACTCCTTGTAAAACCCGGCCTCCCGCGCGAAGCGCGGGAGGCTGCTTGTGTTATGACAGCTTTTTCAGCTCCCGGACGTCCTGCAGCTCGTCCAGAATCTCCTCCAGCGAGCTGCCGGCGATGGCGCTGACGGTCGCGGCGACCGCGCCTTCGACCAGCGGGCAGTCGGCCAGGACGAGCTTACGCTCCGGCATGGACTCGAGCACCATTTCCGCGGTCATCACCGCAGAGCCCATGTCCATGAGCACGATCACGCCGTCGTCCGAATAAATTTCGTCAATGGCGTTCGCGATTTTCTCATAGCTCGTGCCGAAGCTGCCGTCGTCCAGCCCGCCAGCGGCCCGGATGGGCACGCCGTCGGCCATCATGCTTGTCAGCTCCACGACGCCGTCAGCCAGCGTCCTGCTGTGCGAGACGATCACAAATCCGACCATGCCTTCGCCCTCATACGTGCGCCGCCGCGACCTTCAGCATCGTGGTGAACGAGGTCGCGCCCGGGTCCTGGTGGCCGAGGCTGCGCTCGCCGAGATAGCTCGCGCGGCCCTTGGTGGCGATGATGGTCTTGGTATATTCCACGCCCTGCTCCGCGGCGGCCACGGCGTCCGCGAGCGCGTCCTTCGCGCCCTTGCCCGCGTCCAGCGCGGCTTTGAACGCGTCGCGCGCGGGGATCATGGCGTCGAGCATCGTCTTTTCCCCGGCGACGGACTTGCCGCGCAGCTGCACGCCCGCGACGAACGCGTCCAGGATCGTGAGAAGATCCTGCGCGTCCAGCTCCGTCTTCCCGGCCAGCGCCTTGCCCGCCTGCATGAATGCCGTGCCGTAGAGCGGCCCGGACGCGCCGCCGACCGTCGACACGAGGGCCATACCGGCAGTCTTGAGCATGGTGCCGATGTCCTTGCCCTCCATCATCGGGCGCTTTTTCTCAACCTCGGCGAAGCCGCGGGCCAGATTGATCCCGTGGTCGCCGTCGCCGATGACGTTGTCAAGCTCGGTGAGATATAATTTTTCTTCGGTGATCTTTTCGCCGATGGCGTGTAAGATCTCCAATACCTGTTCCTGATCGATCATAGATGGGTTCTCCTTTGTTTCGGTGCTTTATGCCTTGAACGCGATGGTGTCCGCGGGCGCGTCCAGCAGGGCCTTCAGCTCGTCATCCAGCCGCAGCAGGGAGACCGAGAAGCCCTCCATCTCCAGGGACGTCATATATTCGCCCACGAAGGTCTTATAGACCTTGATGCCCTTGGCGGCCAGCACGTCGGCGACGTGGTTGTTGATGATGAACAGCTCCATGAGCGGCGTTGCGCCGGAGGAGTTGACCATGACGGCGACCTCATGGCCGGTGTAGTCGATGTCGGCGAGGAGCTTGCCCAGGATGTGATCGACGATCTCGTCGGCCGGGCGGAGCTTTTCCTTGTGAGTGCCGGGCTCGCCGTGGATGCCGATGCCGACCTCCATCTCGTCTTCGCCCAGTTCAAAACCGGGCTTGCCCGCCGCCGGGACCGTACACGGCCGGATGGCAACGCCCATGGTGCGCACGTTGTCGATGACCTTCTGCGCCACGCGCTGCACCTCTTCAAGCTCCGCGCCCTGCTCCGCCTTCGCGCCCGCGATCTTGTGGACGAACACCGTGCCCGCCACGCCGCGGCGGCCGACGGTATAGAGACTGCCGTCGACGGCGACGTCGTCGTTCACGACGACCTGCGCGACCTTGATATCGTCCATCTGGGCCATTTCACCGGCCATTTCAAAGTTCATAACGTCGCCGGTGTAGTTTTTGATGACCATGAGCACGCCCTTGTCCGTGGCGATGGCCTTGATGCCCTCATAGATCGGGTCCGGCGTGGGAGAGGTGAACACCGCGCCTGCGACCGCCGCGTCCAGCATGCCCGTGCCGACATAGCCGCCGTGCGCCGGTTCATGGCCGGAGCCGCCGCCGGAGATCAGCGCGACCTTCCCCTCCTTCTTCTCTGTCCGCACGACCACGTTTCCGCAGTCCAGCTTCCGTACATACTGGGGGTAGGCTTTGACCATGCCCGCGATCATCTGATCTTCCACAAGCTCGACCTGGTTGATGAATTTTTTCATAGTTTCGTCCTCCTGTCAGTTTGTTTCATATCCTTGTACCAAGTTCAGCTTACCACATTTCTTTGTGCGAATCAATCGTTTCTGCGCCGCAAAACGCGTCGTTTTTGTCTATCACGCACAATTCTTTGACAGATTCTGAAAATTGTACAAAAGTCATTTATCCCCCCGCAGGACTTGACCGCGGCGGGCGATTTGTTTATATTATAGAGTAAGAATACCACGCAGGGGGCGGAGAGCGGCGCGGCGCGCCCTTCTCCGGCGGCGGTTTCCAGACTTCTGACTGAAAGGAATACAGACAGCATGTACGAAATCACCTTCCAATTCGAAAACGGCGCGCAGGAGGTCCATTTCTCCGCCGCGCCCGGCAGCACCATTCTCGAGGCTGCCAAGGCGGCCAACGTCGCCATCGACGCGCCCTGCAACGGCAACGGCTCGTGCGGCAAATGCCGCGTAAAGCTCGTCTCCGGCGACGTGACCGGCATGCAGACTGGCCACATCTCCGATGCGGATTACGCCGCCGGCTGGCGGCTCGGCTGCGCGACAAAGCCCGCGGGTGACATCACCGTTCTCGTCCCCGACATCGCCTCCGCCTATCAGAGCCGGATGAAGACGGCTGACCTCTCCTCCGGCGAGGAGATCGCGATCTTCAACCAGCTGCAGGAGGATGTGCAGGCTGCCGGCGTCGACTTCACGAACGACTTTGTGCAGGCCCTGGTCGAGCTGGACGAGCCGACGCTCGACGACACCATGCCCGACACCGAGCGCCTTTCGCGCTTCGCGCAGGCCGCGTTCGACGGCTGCACGGAGGTCCGGCTCACCTACCATACCGTCAAAAAGCTCGCCAAGACGCTGCGGGACGCGAATTTCAAGGTCCTCGTCTCCGGCACGCTGACGGACGGCGTGCTGACCGTCATGGACGTTTCGGAAAAGCCCGACGCGCCGCTCTACGGCTGCGCCATCGACATCGGCACGACGACCGTCACCGGCGTTCTCATGGACCTTGCCACCGGCACGCTCACGGCCAAGGCCTCGGCCGGCAACGGCCAGATCCGCTACGGCGCGGACGTCATCAACCGCATCGTCGAGCAGTCGAAGCCCGGCGGCGTCAAGCGCCTGCAGGACGCGATCCTCAAAGAGACGCTCCTGCCGCTGGTCGCGGCGATGTGCAAATCGGCGGGCGTCCCCGTCTCGCGCATTTTCCGCGTCTGCATCGCCTCCAACACCACGATGAACCATCTGCTGCTCGGCGTCGACGCGAACCCTGTGCGCATGGAACCCTATATCCCGACATTTTTCCAGTGGCGCGGCATGACCGCCAAGGACCTCGGCTTCCCCGCGAACCCCGACGCCGAGATCCTGCTTGCCCCGAACATCGGCTCGTATGTCGGCGGCGATATCACTGCGGGCGCGTTCACGAGCCTCATCTGGGACAAGGATGAGTTCTCGCTCTTCATCGACCTCGGCACCAACGGCGAGCTGGTCTTCGGCAACCGCGACTTTATGATGTCCTGCGCCTGCTCGGCCGGTCCCGCCTTTGAGGGCGGCGACATCTCCTGCGGCATGCGCGCGACCGACGGCGCGGTCGAATCCGTCAAGATCGACCGCGATACCATGGAGCCCACGCTCGGCATCGTCGGCCCGGACGGACAGAAGCCCGTCGGCATCTGCGGCTCCGGCATCATCGACGTCATCGCCGAGCTCTACCGCACGTCGATCATCTCCTCCAAGGGTCAGTTCGTGCGCGAGGGCAAGCGCGTCGCGCACGACGAGCACGGCATGGGCCGCTATATCCTCGCCACCGCCGCGGAATCCGAGACGGGCCGCGAGATCTCCATCACCGAGGTCGACATCGATTCGTTCATCCGCGCCAAGGCCGCCATTTTCTCGGCCATCAACATCATGCTCTCCAGCCTCGATATGGACGTGACGGTCCTGTCGCACGTCTACGTCGCGGGCGGCATCGGCTCGGGCATCAACATGGAAAACGCCGTGCGCATCGGCATGCTGCCGGATATCGACCGGGAGCTGTTCGAATACCTCGGCAACACGTCCCTCTCCGGCGCCTACGCCATGGCACGGTCGGACTGTGCCGTGGACAAGGTCGACGAGCTGGCCTCCAACATGACCTATCTTGAGCTTTCCACCAACCCGCGGTATATGGACGAGTTCGTCGCGGCCTGTTTCCTGCCGCACACCAACCGGGAGCTGTTCCCGTCGAGCATTCAGGAGTAATCAATTTATGCAGGTGCAAAACAACAAGGAAGAAGTCCCCTTTGCCCACTATGAGGAGAAATTCGCCGCGCTCGACCCGGCTGAGGCGTCGAAACGCTGCGGCGTGCCGTTTGCGGACGGCCGGTTCACCGTGATGCTGCTCGGCACGAACTATGAGATCCGCTGGCCGGAATATGCCATTTCCTCGGATACGGAGAGCGCGTTCGCGCTGAAAAACCTCCCCTGCCAGACGTTTTTGCTGCGCTTTCTGCTCGAAGGCCGCGCGGCGGAGCCGTCTGCCGGCTACAAGACCTTCCGCGAGATGCCGTGGGGCGAAATGTACATCGGCCCGTACACCGGCCGGGTCCTGACGCGGGCGGCGTTCACGTTCGGCACGCGGGTGGAGAAATTCCGCGCGGCCTGCGAAGCCATGGGCGCGCTGGCGATCGGCCACGGGGACGCGGGCTTCCAGTTCGACTTCCTCGGCGGCTACCGGATGCAGATCATGGTCTACGCCGGGGACGACGAGTTCCCGCCCAGCAGCCAGGTTTTGTACTCGGACAATTTTGAGACCGGCTTCGCCGCCGAAGACCGCGTCGTCGCCGGGGATATCCTCATCTCGGCGATCAAGGCAAAACTATAAGCATTCCGGAGCGCGCCGGCCGGTGCGCCCCGGCTCTATAAACAACAAACAGGGAGAATCACCATGGAATTCAAATACCGCGGCCTGCGGGCCAGACTCGAGCATGTGGACGTTACGGACGAGGAGGTCACCCGACAGCTGGTGCGCCTGCAGCAGCAGAGCCAGCGGCGCACCCCCGTCTTTGACCGCCCGTCGCAGAATGGCGACGAGCTGGTCCTCGATTACGCCGGCTTCGCGGACGGCCAGCAGTTTGCCGGCGGCACGGCCGAAAAGCAGACGCTGGTCCTCGGCAGCGGCACGTTCAACCCCGGCTTTGAAGAGCAGCTCGTCGGCAAGAACCCCGGCGACGACGTGACGGTCCACGTGACCTTCCCGGCCCAGTATCACGCGCCGGAGCTGGCGGGCAAGGACGCGGAATTCCGCTGCCACATCCACGAGATCCGCACCGTTGCGCCCTACGCGCTGGATGATACCTTCGCCAAGGAAGTCGGCGAGTGTGAGACCATGGACGAGATGCGGCAGAAGATGCGCACGAGTCTGGAGGACTACTACGCCGAGCGCGCGGAGATGGAGCTGCGGGAGCGGCTGCTGCACCAGGCCGCGGCGACCATGGACTTCACGCCCGATCCTGCTGAGATCAGCAAGGCCGTCGAGGAGCAGCTCGACACCATGTCTGCCCAGCTGGCGCAGAAGAATCTGACGCTGGAGGATTACTGCAAGTTCACGAACTCGACGCTCGACCAGATGCGCGAGGACGCCCGCCCCGGCGCGGAGCAGGCCGTACGCATCAAGGCGCTCGTGCGTAAGGTCGCGCAGCTGGAGGATCTGCACGCGGCCGAGGAGGATGTGGCGCAGGCGCTCAGCGAGATCTGCCGCGCCAACCACATGACCATGGAGGAGCTGCAGCCTTACTACGACGACGCCTTTGCCGCCGCCGTGGAATACAGCATCCTGCTGGCCAAGGTCACAAAGCTCATCCGCACCAGCGCCGTTCTGGAAGACTGACCCCGTCCCAAGGCTCCCCTGGAAGGGATGCTGGCTCGGCGCAGCCGAGACTGAGAGGTTGTTGCAGATTTGCATAGAAAAACCCAAACCGCAAATTCAGTTTGCGGTTTGGAAAGGAAGAAACGAGCACAGAGGATAAGAAGCCTTGCTTGCAAGGATTCGTTCCGTCGTGGTCATTTCTGACGCGCCTCCGGCGGCCCTATCTTTTCCGTCTTGCCGGAAAAGATAGGGGAGAAAAGGGGCGCTTGG
>OJQF01000499.1_pt1 | contig 20997 bp, 10 predicted proteins | sample 1598681 | NCBI WGS metagenome assembly OJQF01 (sample SAMN03922506, study PRJEB24848) | human gut metagenome | isolation source: stool sample | host: Homo sapiens | place: Germany | collected 2011-11 | reverse complement strand
AGGAAGTGATTCCGTACCTTTTAGGAGAAAATAATGATGTAGTAGCTCTTGCACAAACTGGCACAGGTAAAACAGCCGCATTCGGTCTGCCCCTGCTCCAACAGATTGACGTAAAGAACAGGGTTCCCCAGTCGCTTATCCTTTGCCCCACACGCGAGCTTTGTCTCCAGATAGCGGGCGATTTGAATGATTACTCGAAATACATTGACGGATTGAAAGTGCTGCCCGTTTATGGCGGTTCCTCAATCGACAGTCAGATACGCAGCCTGAAACGCGGTGTACATATCATCGTAGCTACCCCGGGACGTCTGCTCGACCTGATGGAACGCAAAACGGTTTCCCTCTCAACCATCCACAACATCGTGATGGACGAAGCAGATGAAATGCTGAATATGGGATTCACCGATAGCATCAATGCTATTTTGGCCGATGTACCCAAAGAACGCAATACATTGCTCTTCTCGGCAACGATGAGCCCGGAGATTTCACGCATTTCCAAGAACTACCTGAACAATGCCAAAGAAATAACCATCGGACGCAAGAACGAAAGCACAAGCAACGTAAAACACGTAGCTTATACGGTGCAGGCAAAAGACAAATATGCTGCACTGAAACGCATCGTCGACTATTACCCACAGATATATGGTATCATCTTCTGCCGTACCCGTAAAGAGACACAGGAGATTGCCGATAAACTGATGCAGGAAGGCTATAACGCCGATTCACTTCACGGAGAATTGTCACAAGCCCAACGTGATGCAGTGATGCAGAAGTTCCGCATCCGCAACCTGCAATTGCTCGTAGCTACGGATGTCGCCGCACGCGGGCTCGACGTAGACGATCTGACGCATGTAATCAACTACGGTTTGCCGGATGATACGGAAAGCTATACGCACCGCAGCGGACGTACCGGACGTGCCGGAAAGACAGGTACTTCCATCGCCATCATCAACCTGAGAGAAAAAGGCAAGCTGCGCGAAATCGAACGCATTATCGGCAAGAAGTTCATCCCCGGAGAGATGCCGACAGGCAAGCAGATCTGCGAGAAACAGCTTATCAAAGTGATCGACGAACTGGAAAAGGTGAAGGTAAACGAGGAAGAAATCACTGACTTCATGCCCGAGATTTACCGTAAACTGGAATGGTTGAGCAAGGAGGACCTGATCAAACGCATGGTATCTCATGAGTTTAACCGCTTTCTGGATTACTACCGTGATCGCGAAGAAATTGAAGTTCCTACCGACAGCCGTGGAGAACGCAACACACGCGACAGCCGTGAAAGAGGCATCCGGAAGGCCGCACCGGGCTTTACCCGCCTGTTTATCAACTTGGGAAAGATGGACGGTTTCTTCCCTAGTGAGCTAATTACTCTACTGAATAACAATACACGCGGACGCATTGAGCTGGGACGCATTGACCTGATGAAGAACTTCTCTTTCTTCGAAGTAGAAGAAAAAGAGGTGCAGAACGTTGTTAAAGCGTTGAACCGGGCCAATTGGAACGGACGCAAGGTATCTGTTGAGATTGCCGGTGAAGAAAACGGAGAAGGTCGCAGAAATGGTGGCTCATCCGAACGTCGGGGTGGTAAACGTCCTTTCGGTACTTCTTCGGAGAGACGTAGCGACAATGGTCGCGGCTCACGTTCTGAAAAGTCAGAAAGAGGAACAAAGAGTGACAGATCATCCAAAGGGGGTAATGACAAGACCGACAAGAAAAAAAGAAGTGAGAAGCCCAGTCGCGAAGAACGCGGCTACGGAGCACGGGGGCCGAAAAAGACAGATGACTGGCAGCAGTTCTTCAAAGATAAAGAGCCTGACTTCAGCGAAGAAGGATGGGCACGCAGAAAGCCGAAAAAGAAATAATAAGCGGATACGAAACTCAGTAAGTTGCCAAGATCGTATCTATACGAATTTATGGGGATGTGTCAAAACTCCCCTTTCAACCAAATCACCCTCGCTACAGATAGTTGAACTGCACCCCAAAAGTTGGACACAAAACTTTAGGAGTACAGTTCAAGTTGTAGCGAGGATGATTTTTTATTTATAAGGGTTTTAACACACCCTCACAAGAACATTCAATTAACTTTTATGCAGCAATCACAGCAAACTTAACTCCCTCCCATAACCTTCGGTTTATTTCCTCGTCAGGCTTAATCCCGAACGGATTTGAATATATTCAGGCACGGATGACGCGGATTTCACGGTTTTAATGCTATGATTACATAAAACAACCGTGTTAATCCGCGTCATCCGTGCCTAATCCTTTATTTAAATTGAGTTCACTTCTGCTTCTTTATCCTGTAGCTTTTTAAGCGCAGCAATCTGCACGTTACAGAAAAGGTGCACAGAATGAATGAAGCTCGTATTCTTCGACAGAAAGACAACAGCGTCCATGAGTTGGGCAGAAAGCTGATAAGTTTTCCGGTTATTGGTATTTTCGTCCGGATGACGCATGTAAAGAGCAAAACTTCGGTACAGGATAGGGATAAAGCGTTCCCACGGAAGTTCTAAGCTAAGCAGCAAATGGTTCATATTCTCCAACATGCGTTGAAGAGATTCAAGGTCCGGCTTATCAGATTGCTTGCCGTACACCTCTGCCCAAAGACGGGCTTCTTCTTCAAAAAAGAGTTCATTGAGACTTTCTTCCGCGATAGTCAAAGCGTTTTCAGTTTCCATAAGATAAAAGTATTAATAAAGGGGCAAAAAAAGAACGGTTTCGCCTTTCCCGTTGACTATCACATCACTAAGACGCTGGAGGTACATTATATACTCCCCACGGGGGTACGAAACCGCCTATGAGAAGAGCCACAGGCAAAAATGCCTGCAACTCGTCAAAAGCAGGATTCCCTGCGTCTTAGTGAAAAAATGATAGTCACTGCAAAGATACTATTTTTCAAATATAAACAGGAAATGACCGGAGAAATAATTTTCCCGCATTTTCTACATAATGATTAAATATCGATTTCTATTGTCATCTGTCAGCTTTTCATATATAATAACCTCATAACAAACAGATTACCTCATGACAATAAGCCCTGACAATAAGCTGATAATAGCAAAAATTCCATTTTACTGTCAGCTTATGGAGTGAGGGAAGCTTCCGATATATCAGCCTTCATTTCATACTGTCACCAACATCTCTCCTTTCGTCGTTTCCCGTTCAAGTATCCATACGGTTTGTGACAAGCTATCAGAACAGTTGTGCCACCTATGGAAACGATTGTGCCCAACCTCTGAAATGGTTGTGCAAAGTGCTTGGCACAGTTGTGCCACTGCGATGGCACAGTCGTGCCAAAGGCGTGGCACAAGCATGCCAAAGGCGTGGCACGAGCAAAGCATACTTACCAAGGGACTCTTTATCAAATAGTCAAACTGGAATAACAGCATGATACGGCTGACAATAGAATGGACGATTGCTATTGTCAGCTGTATTATCAGGGTGTATTGTCAGGAGATAATTATCTCATTATAAACAGTTTGCCTACTAAAAGCTGACAGATGACAATAAAACATCTGTTTTAATCATTATGAAGAAGTTTGAAATGAAGAATTACTGGGTCAGTCCGAAAACCGAGTTTAAGCTCCATACTGTACCGAAAAGAATATATTTAGGCACGGATTACACGGATGAACACGGTTGTTTTACGTAATTAATCATAGCACTAAAACCGTGAAATCCGTGTAATCCGTGCCTAATCCTTAATTTATAATTTAATTCATTTCCGTACGGTTTTGAATCAACTTTAGACATAAGAACAAAAGAACATATTTCCTATAGCTTTTATAACTTATTTGTTCTTTTGTTCTTATGTCTAAAAAAAGAATTATTAACCCATGTCTTATCGGAAACGAACGATTGTTATCTCCCAAGGTATTCCGGCATTTATTCGGGGGCTCCTTCTTCGGAACTCTCCTGCACGTCCTTCGCTTTTATCTTTCTATACTGTTTAGGCGTCATTTCAAACCGCTGTGCAAATGCCTTATAGAAAGTTCCTCTGTTCGAGAATCCGGTTTTATCCATGATCTCTTCGATTGAAAGCTGTGTTGTCAGCAGCAAACGCTCGACAATAGTCAGACGATATTCCCTGATAATGTCGGCAGGAGTCTTGTCCGTGATATTCTTCAGTTTTCGATAGAACTGGCGGGTACTATATCCAAGTGAATTACTCAACAATTCAACAGACAACTCCGTATCCTGAATATGACTATCGATAATCTGCATCATCTTCTCAAAGAAAGATTTATCTTCTTTATGCAGGAAATGCCCGTCATCCAGTTCAAAAGCGCTCAGAACAGAACTATAATACTCTTTCAGGTCTTCCTCACGTTGCAACAGCCTTCTCACTACCTTCTCCAGATATTCCACGTTAAACGGTTTGGTAATATACGCCTCTGCTCCGGACTCAATTCCTCTTGTCTGCTCATCGATATTATTCAGAGCAGAAAGCAGGATAAGGGGAATACGGCTCAACAGCTTATCTGATTTGATCTTCTTGGCAAATGACATTCCATCCATTCCGGGCATCATCACATCCGAAATAATCAAATCGGGCAATTGAATGCCCAATTGTTTTAAAGCCTCCTCCGCACTACTCAATGGCACCACATTATAGGGTCCCACAAAAATTTCCGTCACAAACCATAGCATAGAAGGATCATCGTCAATGATCATTATCGTTTGCTTGTTTTTATCATATTCGGTCGATGAGTTCCGGAGTTCAACAGACCGCTCGTCCGGTACCGGCGGTAACTCTTCCACCACTTTTTCGTCTTCATTATCGACCGTAACCTCCATCGTGGGAAGCAACACTTCAAACGTAGTTATCTCATTAGGAGTGCTGGAAACATGAATCTGACCATTCAATAAATTCACCATACTGTGACAAATAGCCAGCCCTAAACCATTTCGCGGAGCAATGCCATCTTTGTTTTGTACTTCGAAATTATCCAGAATCTTGTAGCGGTCAAATATCTTTGTAAGATCAGCCGCCTTGATACCTTTTCCGGTGTTAGACACGCGAATGCAAAGCCGGTCATTCTCCACTGTCTGCATCACCGTTATGGTACCATTTTCCGGAGTATACTTGAAAGCATTAGAAATCAGGTTATTGACAATCTTGCTCAGACAGCTGATGTCTGTATTCCAATACACTCCGTTCTCAATCTGCAAACGATAATTCAGTTTCCGGCTTTCAGCCAGTTCTCCGAATGATTCCGCAATGGTGCGTATCTGTTCTGTGACAGGAACCGGCTTAATCTTCAGGACTTTATTTCCCGTTTCCAGCCGACGGAATTCGATCAGTTCCAGAATCAGCGCATTCAGTTTCAATGCATTCTGCTGAATCATCGTAGCATACTTACGCACATAACCATCTACCCTGCTATAGGAAAGAATCTTTTCACACGGACCATTAATTAATGTCAGTGGGGTACAGAATTCATGTGTTATGTTCGTAAAGAAGCGTAGTTTTGATTCGTACAACTCCTCGCGTTGCTGGCGGTTCATCTGTTCAATCATCACATTCCGCTTTCTACGATAATGCCTTATTATCATCCAGACAGACTCGAGAATCAACAGAATAAACAGCAGGAAATAAAAAGCGTAGGCCCAGGTAGTCATATACCAGGGGGGAATGATACGAATGAGCAATGAAAAAGGTTCACTCTCCTGTCCGGTTATATTGCTCCGGTATTTCACCAGTAAGGTGTATTCTCCCGGTGACAGATTGGAAAAAACAGCTACTGTAGAAAGTCCGTTCTCAATCCAGCTGTCACTCAATCCATCTATCTTATAAGAGTAAGTATAATTATTGCCATTGATATAATCGACTGCCAGAAAAGACAGATTGAAGAAGTTCTGGCTATAGTCAAGCACCAGAGTCTCTTGCTTGGGTCCTTGCAGGAAATCATAGATATTACATTCTTTACCAAAAATAGACAAACGGTTGAAATGCAAAGGAGGCATATATTCTTCTGACATATGATCGTTCTCGGTAATTGTAATGAATCCGTTTGTCCCGCCAAAGAATAGCGTACCTGTCTGCTGGTCCTTAAAGAAAGCACCATCACTGAACTCAATCACTTCTAGGTCACCTTGCTGGCGGTAGGTCTGTACTGTATTCTCGCGAACATTGAACCGCACCATCCCCTGATTGGTACTGAGCCACAAATTATTATCCCTTCCTTCCAATATACCATGAATCGTATTGTTGGGGAAGCCGTCAGTCTCGTTATATACCCTGTATTCACCCTGATAAAGCCGGGTTAATCCGAAGCTCGTGCCAAACCAGTATCCTTCGTCATTTTTATGAATGGCAAAAATATCATTCACCGTCTGATTCTTCACCACATCGTCAATGCGGCAAGGGGTTAGTTGATTGGTGCGTGTATTCATCTTATATGCACCATATCCGCGATTACCAAACCAGATAGTCGAATCATTCTCCTGATAGGAGACAAAGAAATAATTAGAGTTTCTCTTTCCTCCATCCAAAGTAAAACGTTGTGCCGACTTCACTTTCGGCAAGGACGAAGAAGCCTCTAAAGTGATTTTCACAATGCCCTCACCTGCCGAAACAACCCATAATGTACTATCATTCGTCTCACAGATGGAATGCACATACTTCACTTTTTTACCATCCGCTATAACCGGAAATTCTTCTATCCTTCTCGTGAGGTAAGAATAATAGTTCAGTCCGTCTTCCGTACCAATCCATAATGAATTTCGTCTGCCCGGAGCAAAACTATAGACTGAGTTATCCATCAATGCACTATTGTTCGCCAGGATTCTCTCTGCCTGCGGCAATGTCTCCCTGTCAGGATGAAAGTCCATCATCCTTAGAATGCCTCCCCCCTTTGTACCTATCCACAAGGTCTGTTCATGATCAAGGAACAATGCCCGGACAGGGTTATTTACCCGATATTCCGGTACGTCCAGCAACACATTTTCAATAGAAAATTCATCCGTAAAATACATATATATGCCTTGCCCGTCAGCCCCTACCCAGATAATATCCTGAAACCGGTCTTTCATCAGGCAGAAGATGCCCGACTGAATATTAATGGACTGTATAGCATACTTCACCTTCGAATCCGGCAAATATTTCAGCTGAATCAGTCCGCTGCTTTTAAAACCAATATAATAATCGTTTTTCTGCTTAATGATAGATGAGATATCGCCACGATGCTGAATCTCCTCTTCCAGATCCGCTATAAAATATTTATTATGGCTATTCAGATCGTACTCATAAAACGCATAGGTACTATCTACAAAATAGATTAAATCTCCATCTACAAATGTCCACAGAAGCTTTTCCGAATGATTTAAATGATTGCAGGGAACCAGCTTGATCTGATTTTCATTCTTTTCTATCACATAGCTCCGGTTATCATTGTCCGAAGAGAAAATCCAGAGAACGCCGGAATTATCAATAGACATCTGCTGTACTTCCTCAAAATGTATTTTCTTCACGTCCAGTTTGCAGAATTCTTTCAACTCCGGTTGATAATAATAAATATAGCCGTCATCCTTTATTATAAAGAAATCGTCTTCCGGACTTCTCGCCATACGGTTGATATACTTAAAATCCTTGAAACTTTGTATAGTCTGCCTTTGTGTATCGAAGCGGTCAAGTCCATAATTAGTCTGTATCCACAGTACATCATTATCGGCTTCAATAATCCGTTCTATCAGATTGCCGGAAAAGCTATTCTGAAGATTCGTAGGTTTGTATAATCCCAGATAATTGCCATCATAAACATTCAGCCCGTCACACGAACCGATCCATATCACTCCGTGTCTATCCTGACAAAGAGAGAGAATAGCGCTATTGGACAATCCGTTCTTACTGGAGAATTGCCGCAAACTATAAGAAGCATTTGCCTCCGCCCCTATCAAAAGGCAAGAAGCTATCAGAAATAGGATTCGTTTAAGAAAAGAAGTTTTTTTCGTCCATTCACTGTGTTTTTCCATATAGCATTTCTTTATTTTAAATCACGCCATAAAAATCGACGGAAAGATATAGAAAATCAGGAAAACGTCCAAGAACTGCACAGAAAACATTCAAGACATCTGAAATTTAACAAAACAAGAGTACGCTTTTAAGACATATATATCTATTTTTGCGCTATTTCATCACAAGTAGACACAAATGACACAAGTCCGTACACAATCTTATACCAACCCTGGTACCTTTGTAACATCAAACGACAAAATGAGGTAAAAAGCAAAATAAAAGGATGGTAGTTTGAAATAGGTAACCCAAAAACAGGTAGCTTCCCAGCTACCTGTAAATTGGAGATCAACGTTTTAGTTAATAATGAATATAATACTATATAAAATGAAATCATTACATTTCTTATTAGGTATAACCTGCATAGCCTCATTAACAGGTTGTGTATCCTCCGCCCAAGTAGAACCTAACTCAAACTTGGACAGAGCCCGGCAAACACTGGACTCTCTCTACCTAAATTATTCTGTAGACAACTCATCTTTACTCCGAGAAAACTATCCCTTCGACGAACAACATACCGTCACTTATCTGGCATCAGAAGAACAGGCTAATATTCCCAACCAATTCTCTTATTTATGGCCGTATTCGGGAACATTCTCCGCAGTCAATGCACTGTTCGAAGCCACACATGATAAAAAGTATAAGAAACTATTAGATAGCCGGGTATTACCGGGATTAGAAGAATATTTCGATACCCAACGGGTACCCAATGCCTATTCGTCATATATCCGGACTGCTCCAGCTTCCGATCGGTTTTACGATGATAATGTATGGTTAGGTATCGACTTTACCGATACATATCAAATGACCCAAGAACAAAAGTATCTGGATAAAGCCCAACTAATATGGAAATTTATCGAAAGTGGAACTGACAGTATATTGGGAGGTGGTATCTACTGGTGTGAACAAAAGAAAGAATCCAAAAATACTTGTTCAAATGCTCCGGGATCGGTTCTGGCACTCAAACTATTCAAAGCAACCAACGACAGCAGCTATTTTGAAAAAGGAAAGAAACTGTATGAATGGACCCAAAGAAACCTACAGGACTCCGCAGACTATCTCTACTTTGATAATATTCGGCTCGACGGTAAAATAGGAAAAGCCAAATTCGCTTATAACAGCGGGCAAATGATGCAATCGGCTGCCCTGCTCTATCAGTTGACAAAGAATCCTATCTATCTGAAGGATGCTCAAAATATTGCCAAAGAATGCTTCAACTATTTCTTTACAGACTTTACCCCTGCAACCAATGAAGAGGCTTTCAGAATGCTTAAAAAAGGAGATATCTGGTTTACTGCCGTTATGCTGAGAGGATTTATCGAACTTTACCGGATAGATAAGGATAAAACTTATATTAATGCTTTTAACAAGAGTTTGTCCTATGCATGGGATAATGCACGCGATGAAAAAGGATTGTTCAATACTGATTTAAGCGGCAAAAGCAAAGATGAGAGAAAATGGTTGCTGACACAAGCTGCCATGGTAGAAATGTACGCCCGCCTTGCCACTATCCAATAATATTATTAGAAAAAACGACAACTAAAAATAAAAATACCAAGATAATGAAAAATATGCGCCTTTGTACAATTACAGCAGCATTGCTTATCGGAGGAGGTTACATGAATGCCTTTAACCTCGTCTGTTCCAAAGACAATACAATGATTATCAGCCCAGCATCAGTTGCCGAAAAATATAAAAGTCAACGTCCTGCTCTAAAAGAACGATTATTTATTTCCGAAGCAGTAGAAACAGAAATCGTAAGAGTAAAAAAACTGCTGACAAACAGCAAACTTGCCTGGATGTTCGAAAACTGTTTTCCCAATACGCTGGAAACTACTGTACATTATCGCACCATCGACGGCAAACCGGATACTTTTGTCTACACAGGCGACATTCATGCTATGTGGCTTCGTGATTCAGGAGCGCAAGTATGGCCTTATGTCCAACTGGCATTCAAAGACCCTAAATTACAAAAAATGCTTGAAGGCGTTATTCGCCGTCAGTTCAAATGTATCAATATCGACCCTTATGCAAATGCTTTCAACGATGGTGCAAAAGGAGGAGACTGGATGACAGACCTAACCGATATGAAGCCGGAACTTCATGAGCGCAAATGGGAAATTGATTCTCTTTGTTATCCTATCCGCCTGGCTTACCAATATTGGAAAGAAACAGGAGATGCTAGCATTTTCGACAATGAATGGATACAGGCTATTATCAATATCTTAAAAACATTCAAAGAACAGCAGAGAAAAGAAGGAGTCGGTCCTTATAAGTTCCAGAGAAAAACGGAACGTGCTCTCGATACATTAAACAATGATGGACTCGGTGCTCCTGTCAATCCCACAGGATTAATCGTCTCGTCTTTCCGTCCTTCAGACGACGCTACTACCCTGCAATTTCTGGTCCCTTCAAATTTCTTCGCAGTAACCTCGCTAAGAAAAGCAGCTGAAATACTGAAAACAGTTAATCAACAGACCGAACTTGCGGTACAATGCACTGAACTGGCACAAGAAGTAGAGACTGCCTTGAAACAATATGCTACTTACAACCATCCTAAGTATGGAACAATCTATGCATTTGAAGTGGACGGATTCGGCAATCATCTCCTGATGGATGATGCAAATGTACCAAGTCTACTGGCAATGCCCTATCTCGGTGATATAGACGTAAATGACCCTATTTATCAAAATACCCGTCGCTTCGTATGGAGTGAAGCCAATCCGTACTTCTTCAAAGGAAAGGCTGGTGAAGGTATTGGAGGTCCACATATCGGTTATGATATGATATGGCCAATGAGCATTATGATGAAAGCATTTACGAGTCAGGACGATCAGGAAATAAAGGAATGCATCAAGATGCTGATTGATACCGATGCAAATACAGGGTTCATGCACGAATCTTTTCATAAAGATAACCCGAAAAAATTCACACGCGCCTGGTTTGCATGGCAGAATACATTATTCGGAGAACTTATCCTCAAATTAGTTAACGGAGGAAAACTAGAGTTACTTAACAGTATTCAGTAGGCAATCATCTACTCCCGAAAAAACATTTAATATTCAAATCACTAAAACATGAAATATCCTCTTATTAAAACAGTAGCAATATATTTGCTCACTGCTTTGCCTCTATTGGCAAACGCAGCAACACAGAAAGTATCCATCAAACAAAGCGTATTGGTTGGAGACGGCATCGCCAAATTTATCCCAGAAGGTTTTGACGCAAAGAAAATACCTTCATTCGCTATTGAAAAAGAACCACGTGAGAAAGGTACGCTTCCTACCAATTGGATACTTATTCCCGAATTCTCCCTCACAGATGGTAAAGCGAATGCATCACTGACAATACCGGAAGGCACAAGCATCTATGGAGGAGGAGAAGTGACCGGTTCTCTCCTAAGAAATGGTAAAACAATTAAGCTCTGGAATACAGATTCTGGTGCTTACGGTGTAGATAATGGTACACGACTATATCAATCACATCCCTGGATGATGGGAGTTAGAAAAGACGGAACAGCCTTCGGTATTTTATTCGACACCACATGGAAAGCTGAATTAAGTAGTACAGATGAAAAGATTGAACTAAGAAGTGAAGGGGCACCTTTCCGGGTGTTTATCATTGACAGAGAATCTCCACAAGCTGTAGTTCGCGGACTATCGGAACTAACAGGTACTATGCCAATGATTCCCCGCTGGGCATTAGGTTATCAACAAAGCCGATTCTCTTATTCACCAGACAGCCGCGTGATTGAGATTGCAGACACTTTCAGACACAAGAGAATACCGTGTGATGTTATCTGGATGGACATTGACTATATGGACGGATACCGCATTTTCACATTCAATCCGCAAGGTTTCCCCAATCCTAAGGCTGTTAATCGTGATTTGCATATACGCGGCTTCCATTCCGCATGGATGATTGACCCGGGAGCCAAAGTTGACCCCAACTACTTCGTTTATAAATCTGGAACCGAAAATGACGTTTGGGTAAAAACTGCAGACGGTAAGAATTTCCATGGTGATGCTTGGCCGGGAGCAGCAGCGTTCCCAGACTTCACATGTCCTAAAGTAAATAAATGGTGGAGAAATTTATATAAAGACTTCATGGCACAAGGGGTAGACGGCGTTTGGAACGATGTAAATGAACCACAAATCAATGATACTCCCAACAAAACAATGCCGGAAGATAATCTCCATCGTGGAGGCGGAAAATTGCCTGCAGGAACACATCTGCAATATCACAATGTTTATGGTTTTCTAATGGTTAAAGCATCCAGAGAAGGCATAATGGAAACCCGACCTGAAAGACGACCGTTTATTCTTACTCGTTCCAACTTCTTAGGTGGTCAGCGCTATGCGGCCACATGGACCGGCGATAACGGCTCTTGGTGGGATCATCTGAAAATGTCAATCCCCATGTCTTTAACCTTGGGATTGTCCGGTCAACCATTTAGCGGTTCGGACATCGGCGGCTTTCTATTTAACGCTGATGCCGACTTATTCGGTAACTGGATTGGTGTTGGCGCTTTCTACCCATTCTCACGTGGTCACGCTTGTGCAGGAACAAACAACAAAGAACCATGGGCATTTGGACAAGAAGTAGAAAATGCTGCACGGATAGCATTAGAACGTCGATACATGCTTCTCCCCTATTATTATACGCTGCTGCACGAAGCCTCAACAAATGGTATGCCCATCATGCGACCTGTTTTTTTCGCCGATCCTAAAGACTTGTCGTTGCGTGCCGAAGAAGAAGCATTCTTGATTGGTGATAATCTGCTTATTATACCGGCATACGCTAAGCAACCTGCATTGCCGAAAGGCATTTGGAAAGAACTGTCACTTGTTAAAGGCGACAATAGTGAGAAATATCAAGCAAAGATAAAGATACGTGGCGGTTCGATTATTCCTACCGGAAAGATCATTCAAAATACTACAGAAAATTCATTAGACCCGCTTACATTACTAGTTTGTCTGGATGAACAAGGAAAGGCCGATGGATCAATGTACTGGGATGCAGGAGATGGTTGGGCATTCAAGAAAGGAGATTATAGCCAACAAGTCTTCAAAGCCGAAAAACAAGGCGACAAAGTTATAGTAAAACTGACTAGCGAAAAAGGCAAATTTAAAACAGAAAACAAAAATATGGCTATCGTCAAAGTGATCACAGACCAAGGCGTTTGCCAAGCTAGTGGCAGTCTTGTGGAAGGTATCGAAGTGAAATTATAAACTAGCGCGCACTCATTGCGTGAGTCTTAATATAAAAAATATTAATATTTTATTCTTAATTAAAAAAACTATATGAAAAGAAAAACACATGAAAAAAGATGCCTCTATTGGTATAAGGCACTGGTGTTGATTCTGACCGTATGCCTTATCGGCTGTCAGGACGACAAAATTAGTTCCAATGGATACGACCCGTCTAAGCCGGTTGTTTTCTCAGATTTTACTCCCGATCATGGGAGTCTTCGTACTCAAATCCATATCTATGGAGATAATTTCGGGACTGATCCCTCTAAAATCCACATCACAATAGGTGGACAATACACGACAACTATCGGCTGTACCAACACCGAAATTTACTGTATAGTCCCACCGAAAGCTTTCGAAGGTAATATTAAAATAACAATCGAAAGTGCCGACGGGAAAACCGCTCCTATAGAATATGAATTTGAAAAGAAGTTTAATTATACTCTACAGCCTTCAGTAAGTACGCTTGTTGGTAGCGAAGATGAAAATGGAAATTCATCTGACGTAGACGGGAATTTTGAGAAAGCAAGATTCGGAAATCCTCAATGGTTATTAATGGACACATTTGGTATTGAGAAATGCTTAATTATTAATGGTCAAGGCGGTCCTATACGTCGAATCAATCTAGAAACAAAAGAAGTTTCAACTCTTCTTACCAACGGACAGGGAGGATTTAGAAATATGCAATACATGTCTTTTGATACAACCGGAGACACGCTTTTCGTATCAGATGATCATGGACAAAATAATAAAGACAACCGTGAAATTGCTTACATTCTGCGATCTGAAGAATTCAGAAAAGCTCACCCCTATGTTTATGACCGCACAGGATATAACAATGTTTACTGTGCCCTAAATAAATCACTTTACTACAACACTTATTGGAAAGGAGGACTTCAAAAGGCTGTCCACGATCCTGCAACCGGCGGTAAAAAAGGAGTAGAATTATTTGGTGTATACGAAAACAGCGATTCCGGTACTTTTATGTGTATCCATCCGGACGGAAGATTTATGTATATCACAGGACGTAACTGTATCTTGGTATCCCAATATAATAAAGCAACCAATGAATTTCAGAAGCCGACCACATTTGCCGGTAGAGAAGGAGAACCCGGCTACAGCCCATCCCCCGGTCCAAGCGCCCGTTTTCAGGAACCTTACCAGGGTACGTTTGTAAAAAATGAAGAATACATAAAAAATCCTCGTCCGGACGGAAACATTTATGATTATTATATATGCGACAGAGGAAACCATTGTATCTTTAAAATCACTCCCGACGGTAACGTATCTCTTTTTGCAGGAAGAGGCAGTGTCTCTTCCGACAACAAGGTACATGGCAATATTGACGGAGAATTAAAAACAGAAGCACGTTTTGATAACCCATGCGGTATCGCTTATGATGAAGAAACACAGACTTTCTACATCGCCGATAAAGAAAATCACAGTATCCGTACCATTTCTATAGAATAACTATTAAAAACGCATTCCGAATGAAAAGATATATTTTTAACTTATTTCTCCTGTTCTGTTGCACATTCAGCCTGTATGCCCAAAACAGTTCGGTAGAGGTACAGACAAACAAAATAGAGGTTGAAGGTCTCGTGACAGACGAGTATAAAGAACCATTAATTGGTGTCAACGTAATCATCAAAGACATCCCGGGGTTAGGCGCCATCACCGACATAGACGGTAAGTTCAAAATCAAGATGGAACCTTACCACAGACTGGTTTTCTCCTTCATCGGTTTCGAAAATCAGGAGATCCTGATAAAAGAACAAAAAACAATCAGGGTCATTATGAAAGAAGCTACTGCCACTGCTTTGGATGAAGTAGTGGTAACGGGTACCGGTGCACAGAAGAAAATAACGATGACCGGTGCCGTTACCAATGTGGATGTAAATACACTGAAGACTTCCACATCAAGCATTACCAATGCGCTGGCAGGTAACATAGCAGGTGTAATGGCTCGTCAAACATCCGGACAGCCCGGCAACAACATATCCGAATTCTGGATTCGCGGTATCTCGACATTCGGAGCCGGTTCAAGTGCCTTGATTTTGGTCGACGGATTTGAACGCAGTATGAACGAGCTCAATATTGAGGATATAGAATCCTTCACTGTACTAAAAGATGCTTCTGCCACAGCAATCTACGGTTCGCGTGGTGCTAACGGTGTAGTATTGATAACAACTAAACGTGGTAAAGGAGGAAAGGTACAAATCGATGCAAAGGTAGAAACAACCTACAACACACGTACCATAACCCCAGACCTCATTGACGGATATACGTATGCTTCAATGATGAATGAAGCACGTACTACTCGCAACCAAGAACCTTTCTTCCCTGAAGACAAATTGTATATACTCCGTAACGGACTGGATCAGGACTTATATCCCAATGTAGACTGGATGGATGTACTCTTGAAAAAAGGAGCGCCTACTTATCGTGCCACTATCAACATGAATGGCGGTGGTTCATTGGCACGCTATTATGTATCTGCAAGCTATGTAGACGAAGGCGGTATGTATAAAGTAGACAAAGGACTAAAAGACTATAATACCAATGCCAATTATCGTCGCTGGAACTACCGTCTGAACGTGGATATGGATATCACCAAAACTACACTGCTAAAAGTAGGTGTATCCGGTTCGCTGGACAAAAAGAACGAGCCGGGTATGTCAAGCAATATTTGGGCTTCTGCTATGAATTATAACCCAGTTTCAGTACCAATCATGTATTCCAATGGATATACGCCCGCTTTCGGTTCGAACGATGAACAAATCAATCCTTGGACCATTGCTACGCAAACCGGCTATCAAGAAACATGGAATAATAAATTACAGACCAATATCACTCTCGAGCAAGACTTCAGTTTTATCACCAAAGGTCTAAAGTTCATCGGACGTTATGGATTCGATACCAACAATTACCAGTGGATCAACCGCAAAAAAATACCAGAATTATGGAGAGCGGAACAGAATCGTGCTTCTGACGGTAGTCTTGTGATGAGAAAAATCAGAGATGAACAATTGATGTCACAAGAAGCCAATTCAACCGGCGAACGAAAAGAATATTTAGAAGCAGAGCTGCACTACGACCGTACCTTTGGTAATCACATGGTGGGAGCTGTAATGAAATATACACAAGATAAGACCATCAATGCCTCTGTAAAAAAGGAAGATGACATTATGCAAGGCATTGACAGACGCCATCAAGGACTTTCCGGACGTTTTACCTACGGTTGGAAGTACCGATACTTCGTTGACTTTAACTTTGGTTACAATGGGTCCGAGAATTTTGCAGCAGGTCATCAGTTCGGTTTCTTCCCCGCTTACTCTATAGCTTGGAACATGGCAGAAGAGTCTTTTATCAAAGAAAAATCACCATGGATCAATATGTTTAAAGTACGCTACTCTTATGGTAAGGTAGGTAATGACAATATGGAAAGACGCTTTCCTTACTTGTCTACTTTCGGAGCAAGCAATAACTACAACTATGCAGACCTGGGACAAAACTATCAGTTCGATGGATTGACCTATACTTACTACGCAACTAATGCCGTTACTTGGGAAATAGCAACCAAGCATGACGTAGGCGTCGACTTCTCATTGTTCAATGACAAGCTGACCGGTACAATTGACTACTTTCACGAACAACGTGACGGTATTTACCAAGAACGTAACTATATCCCCCTCTCCGTTGGAATGTATGGTACAGGAACAGGCATGAAACTATCTACCAATATAGGTTCGGTGGTTTCCAAAGGATTCGACGGTAACTTGGGATATAAACAACGTATCGGAGATGTCAATCTGACATTGCGAGGTAATTTTACATACAGTAAGAGTGAAATTCTGAAATATGACGAAGAATTTAGTAATTACCCTTATAAAAGTCAACAAGGTTTCCGTGTAAATCAAACCCGCGGACTTATTTCACTGGGATTATTCAAAGATTATGATGACATCCGTGACAGTCCTAAACAGAGCTGGGGTGACGTAATGCCGGGTGATATCAAGTATGCGGATGTCAACGGTGACGGAAAGATAGATGAAAATGACGAAGTTCCCATCGGTGCAACCAATCGCCCGAACCTTATTTATGGTTTTGGTGTTTCCGCAGAATGGAAAGGATTTGACATCAACGTCCTCTTCCAGGGTGCAGGCAAATCAACTTTTTGTATCGAAGGTCCTACTGTATATCCCTTCAAGGACGGTGATTGGGGAAATATTCTCACCGATATGGCAAACTCCAATCGCTGGATATTAGGCGAAAATGAAGATCCGAATGCAGAATACCCACGTCTAAGCTACGGAGGCAATAGTAACAACTATCGCCCATCCACATATTGGCTTCGTAACGGTTCCTATCTGCGCTTGAAAAACCTCGAAATCGGATACAATATTCCGAAGAGCCTTATCAATAAGATCCATCTGAACAATGTTCGCTTATACTTCATGGGAACTAACTTGATAACATTCTCCAATTTTAAGTTATGGGATCCGGAGCTGGGCAGCACCAACGGTCAGGCTTATCCATTATCAAGATCATATACCTTAGGACTTACAATTAACATTTAAATTAAAACAGATGAAAAAACATATATTATCCGTAGTAACCATTTTAGTCATCGGGCTGGGAATTTCTTCCTGTTCAGACTATTTGAGCGTGGAACGTTTTTTTAAAGATCGCCAAAGTGAAGAGAAAATTTTCAAGAGCAAGAATTTTACGGAACAATGGCTAGCCAAATGCTACAACTGTCTGTTAGAAACAAATTTGGAAATCACACGTATCGGCTATTCCACTACTAATTTTGCAGATGATATGATTTTTAATGAAAGCGACGGAGCGGTAACTTACAATGCTTTCAAATTCGGACAATATGACAATACTTGGACAAACAACTCATATATCCGTTGCTACGAAGGCATCCGTCAAGCTTCTATCTTAATCAACAATGTAGATATTAATGAAGAACTGTCAGAAGAAGAAATAGCAGACTATAAAGCACAGGCCCGCTTTTTAAGAAGCTATTTTTATTGGTTGTTATTAAGAAAATACGGACCAGTTCCTCTAATTCCTGAAGAAACAATCAGCATTGATGAAGATTATATAGACATGTCCTATCCACGCAACAGCTACGATGAAGTAGTAAACTACATCAGTGAGGAAATGGTACTCGCCGCCCAATCGCTGCCTGAGAAGAGAGACAGACAGAATGTCAACCGCTGTACGAAAGGAGCCGCCTTGGCCGTACGCGCAAAAGTACTATTATATACTGCAAGCCCGATAAATAATCCACGCCCCGGTGACTCCGATAAGTTCTCTGATTTTACAGATTGGCAAGGACGCATGCTAATGTCTCAGACGTATGACGAAAGCAAATGGGCCAGAGCAGCAGCAGCGGCTAAAGATGTCATTGACTTAGCCAATACAACTGGTGTATACAAACTCTACACTGCTCCTTATCAGTCTAAAGGAGATAACGCTTATCCGGCAACCGTAAGACCTCCCTATCACCCGGTATACTCCAACAAAAATTTCCCGGAAGGATGGGCTGATATTGACCCGTTCGCCTCTTATCGCTCTATTTTCAATGGAGACTTGTATGCTACCGAGAATCCCGAATTGATATTTACGAGAGGAAACAATGCGTTAAATGATCAAGTCAGAGATCTCGTTCTCGATCATTTACCCACAAATGCGGGAGGAAGAAACCGCCACGGACTGACTATCAAACAATGTGATGCCTATGATATGGCAGACGGAAGTAGCTTCAATCTAGATACATTCCTAGACACTTGTGAGGTAGACAAACGTTTCGTCTCGGAAGATGAACACAACCGCGGACTTTATCCGCAGATACGTCCGAGAGTATGGAAAGAATATGCGAACCGCGAACCGCGTTTCTATGCCAGCGTAGCATTCAACGGTGCTTTTTGGGCATTGGCAAGCGCCCAGGATGGAGATAGGCGTAATCAACAGGTATGGTACTACAGAGGTAGCGATAACGGAAGAAAAAATAGTTCCGACTATTGGATTCCTACAGGAATCGGTATCATGAAATTTGTCAGTCCCAATGACTGCAACACGAACAATGGAAGAATCTATGATAAAGTAGACATACCACTTCGCTATACCGACATCCTGCTGATGTATGCGGAAGCCCTAAACGAGCTGACTCCAAGTAGTAACTACGAAGTTACAACTTGGGAAGGAGAACCAATTACAGTTTCGCGAAATACTGAAGATATCCGTAAAGCTGTCTTGCCTGTCAGAATGCGTGCCGGAGTTCCTGATTACAACGAGGAGACATATAATGACCAAACATTGTTCCGCAAGAAACTAATACACGAACGTCAGGTAGAATTCATGGGCGAAAATCAACGCTACTACGACCTTCGTCGCTGGAAGCTTGCTCCGGTAGAAGAGTCCGAACAAATCTATGGCTACAATGTACTGATGACTGAAAGCAAGAAAGATCGTTTTTATGAACGTATACGAGTAGAAAATCTGCAAGCAAATTTCTCACGTAAGATGTACTTTTGGCCAATGCCACAAGATGAATTAAAACGGAACCGTAAAATGACACAAGCTCCGGGATGGGAAACTTTCGATTAATCTAAAATTATACATAAAAATGAAAAGAAGACATATTTATATAGCCACATTATTCATCGCATTGTTTTCGTTCAGTGCATGCAATGACGAATGGAAAGACGAACTGTATGTTCACATGGTTTCACTAAAAGCTCCAATCAATGATGGAGAGGTTTCAAACATCTACGTCCGCTACAAGCCTAATGGTGAGGTTATCTACAACCTTCCGGTACTAGTCAGCGGTTCTACTCCATTGGACAAGGATCTTGATGTACGAATCGCTGTAGACCCGGATACATTGAACGCCATGAATGAAGCCAATTTTCACGAACTCAGAAAAGACTTATGGTATAACCTACTACCACAGGAAAATTACGAATTTCCTTCCACCACCTGCCATATTCCGGCAGGTTCGAGGAAGGAACTATTCCCCATCAAGTTTAAATTTTCAGAAATGAACCTTTCGAAGGAGTGGGTGTTGCCGTTGACAATTGAGGAAGATCCCTCTTACATTACCAATAAACGAAAAGGATGGCGGAAAGCCCTGCTTCATGTATTGCCATTCAATGATTATTCCGGAAATTACTCGGCAACTGCCATGAATATCTATTTTGCCGATTCGAGCGATGATCCATTGGTAGTAGACAATCGTCGAGCACATGTCGTAGACGAAAACACAGTGTTCTTCTATGCAGGTACAAAAGAAGACAATGCAATAGATAGAGAAACTTATAAAATCAATGTAAAATTTGAAGAACCTTCAGAGGTTACTGAAACTAAAAAGAAAGGAAGCTTGACGATACAGCCAGCAAATTCTTCAATAAACTTCCAGCTCACAGAGCATCCTACCTACGAGATTTGGGATGAAATGGATACCAATCAACCTTACCTGATGCATCGTTATTATGTATTATATATCAAATATACATATGATGACATAACTACATCAAATGTACCTACTTCTTATCGAGCGGAAGGTTCATTAACTATGGAACGTAAGATTAATATAACAATACCAGATCAGGACCAGGCAATCCTATGGTAAAAAAATCTGTTTATGAAGAAATTAAACATCATTTTTATATCTTTATTAACCATGGCATGTATAGCACTATCTTGCAATGATGACCCCTG
>OJQF01000481.1_pt1 | contig 21708 bp, 9 predicted proteins | sample 1598681 | NCBI WGS metagenome assembly OJQF01 (sample SAMN03922506, study PRJEB24848) | human gut metagenome | isolation source: stool sample | host: Homo sapiens | place: Germany | collected 2011-11 | reverse complement strand
AAGCTGCAAATAATACGAATCAGAGTATGAAAGTTATTCTTTATTTTAATGAAATATAATATAAAAAAGTTCTAAATGTTTTGGATGAACTAGGCCTTTCGAGTGATGAAAATATTATTCTCATTGATGCCTGCAATAATAAGATATCAGCATCGAACGTATAATATCTCACATAGCTATTTCAACGGTAGTGTAAACTAAACTGTGCCAAGTTATATTTTGGAGCTGTTTTGGGACCTTCAATATTCCAAAACGACTCCGTTAGTTATCAATATCGTCAAAGAACTCCAAACAAAAGATGTTGTCAGGCTATGATCCTGAACCTGTTCGGGAACAGGATAGCCAGTTGCTAGGCCGTCTGCCCCCAGTTCTGCACCGGCTGGGTCCACTTCTTCCGGATTCTCGTAAATGCAAGATATACAAGTTTTTCCAGTGCGATATCAGATGTAAACACGCCCTTGTTCTTGGTTACCTTACGGAACTGGCGTTGATAGCCTTCCACGGTATTTTGTGCTTTTGCCGATGGCGTACAGGTCTATGATTCTGTCCGCAAGTGAATCCGCAAGGATCTTTTCACGTTTGCGTACAACTTGGGGATTGAAAGTACCGTCCCGGTCGCGCGGTGTGTTTATGGTCACTTCTCCCATCGAGGTCTGTACATGCTTGCTCATGTGGCCGTGGCGGCGGTTACTCAATTCGCGTTCACCTCCTTCCAAATGGCTGTCCATTTCTCCCTCTAGGGCACTGTTGAGCAGATTCTCCAACAGCGGTACCAATACTCCATCCTTGCCGGAAAGAGGGACACCGGCCTTCAATTGTTCAATGGCATTCGCTTTGAACTGTTCAAAATCAAATGAATTACTCATAATTAAAATGTGTCTGTAAAGTTAATAATTTCTTTTTCCTTTACTTGATACACCTTAATTTACAGTCTCATTTCATCTTAGCTGTCTTAAAAAATTAGTTAGAGAAATAGTTGTAATACCTAACCCCTTTGCACGTGTCTGAAGAATGTTGTCCGAAGTAAGTATTATCGGATTTTCTTCTTTGTATTTTAATGCCACCGATAAGATCTGACAATCAGGATTATTTTTGTCAAATCCTATAGGTAAAAGGTTAATATCAGCATCTTCCATTTTAGAGAATTGTTTTGAAAAAGCAAGATTGATATTCCTTGCTGCCGTATTGAGAACATTCTTATCAATATTATTTTTTAACTTTAGCTTATCAAGTTCTTCCAATACTTTGGCAGGAATTATCACTGTGTATTTGTGGCCAATTTTATCAATAATGTTAGGACAATTAACAAACACATTCGTGTCTATTATATAGATGTTTTCTTTTCCATCAACTATTTCTTTACGTTTCTTCTCGAATTTGGAAAGGTCAATTTTTCCCAATACATTTACAGATACATTTCCTACTGATATATTCTTTGTGCTATTAAATGTAACAAATTTTTTATCTTGGCTTTTTAATAGATATTTCCGAACTTCTTCTTCCATATCTTTGCCCATTAATGACTCGTCTGCAATGATTATGGTGCAATATTGAGCACGTGATGTAGCAACATTAAATAACTCTTTCTCCAAAGAATATTTTAGCGATGCATTCGGTATAAAGAAGATGCAATAATCTACAGTAAGACCTTGAACTCTATCAACTGTCTCTATTTTTACATTTTCAGGAATTTCACTTTTCTTTGATTGAAGAATGAATTGTTTTTGAATTTGTCGTACAGTCGGTTTGAACTTGGAAAGTACAGCAATCTTGGATTCATTGTCCTCAGATAAAATTTCCTCAACCAAAGCTATAAGTTCAATTATAGCTTTGGTTGGAGTTTTATCCCCTGGTGCCAGTTCCATTCCCAAAAATGTTGGTCCTCCATTCTTATTCATACATTTGATGGAAGATTTTATGGTTTGAATTTTCGAAACAGAATTAAGGTCATTATTGTAAAAGATACCAGTACATGCAGCACCTCTTTCCGTCAGGCGGAAAGTGTCTTTTAACATATAGGACGGGTATGAGAAATTTGTACACAATGTGTTGAATCCTTTGACAATTGCACCCCAGTCGTATCTATTAATTACATCTTTGCCTGTTAAGACTATTGGAGGCAATTGGTTTTGGTCGCCAATCCAAATTATCTTACGCCCCAATTTCATTGAGGCGGCTATCATAGGATATAATGCTTGGCTTGCCTCGTCCATTATAACATAGTCAAAAGGTATTTCTATTGCATCTTTCGCCCATGCGCTGGAAAGATAAAAGGTCACAAGGGAGAGATAGCCAGGTGCTGCATTACAAAGATTCTTTGGGTTTGGTTGTAGCTTTGGCAGTTCTTTGCTTTCATCAACAGCTAAGCTTGTTTTGGTAATCTTATGAGCATCAAGGAAATCCTTTAGATCTTTTTTCTTTACAAGTTCTATTAGGGCTTGATTGGTTAACGCAGTTACTAACACACTTTTCCCTTGTCTTAGTAATTCAGCAGACAACGCTGCCATTCTATAAGTTTTACCAGTTCCTGGAGGTCCTTGAATTTCAATGCAATTATTTACTTGTAACTTTTGAGCAAGTAAAGCATTCAAATCTTCATTAGATTCAACTTTCGTAGGATTCCAGTTATTAGTTTCTGATTGTTCATAATCAAGAATTTGTTTGGTAACAGCACAATTAGTGTCCCTAACAATGGCTATAAGGTTCATCAAGTATTCCAAAGGTGGGTCACTTGGTCCAAAAGCGACAATCGGTTTTTCCTTCTCTAGCATTTGGGCAAACTCAACACTTATATTCTTGATGCCAACTAAACAAAAGTTTGATTCATCGCTTTTAGATAGCCAAGCGCAAAGTGCTTCAGAACAATCACGCTGATATTGTTTCCTTAGATTAGCCCATGATAGTTCTCCCCAGTTTCTGTAACTTCCCATTTCATTGATGAAATATGAAGCTGTCCAAAAGGTGTTTTTTCTTGGCATATTGTCGTTTACTCTAACCTTAAAAATTAACATTCCGTTTTCTAGAAGTTTTATAAAACGGCCAACGAACACATCACCGCGTTCTTTCAGAACAATGGCTTTGGTCTCAACCAAACGAGCATATTCCCTCATCTGAGTCTCTAACTCTGTACTAAGGAAAGCTTCGTAATCTTTTCGTGTATACTTCATATTTTACAAATCATTATCGTCAAACAATTCTTGTATGCCTTCTGTCTTTGCATCCATACCAAAACTTTTTACTTGTGAGAATGTATTACGTTTTGGATCCTTTACAGCAAAAGTCGTCCTCTTTATATATTGGAATACTTTGCTGAGGGCTGCATAATAGTGTTTAGGAGTGTACTCTGTGTCAAAAATCAAATTAACATTAGAATCTTTTGTAAAGAGGTCATCTCCAGAAACACTGTGTACATCATCACCATCCCATACTAAAAGGATGTTCTTGCTATTTTGCGTTAAGAACTCGAAGTCTGTTGCACTCAGATATATGTAGCCGCCTTTGGCACTTTTGACCACGACATTAACTGGAACTCCATCAGGATCTTTAATTTTTCCTTCTATTTGATTGTATGAATGCCACCTGCCATCATTATCATCATCAAGAATCCAACCACTACAATCATAACCAGATTTAACTAACTTGTCACGGACAACTTCTTCAGCTTCTTTATGAGCAAATGCTTGTTCCTCTTGTGAGAGCTTTGGTCTTTCAATGACATCTTCCATTAATTCCTCTTCTCTGGTTTTCGGCTTTTGAGTGTCGTCATTACTAGATTCTGTCTCTTGTGGGAATTTATCATTAATCCCATATTTTTTTAGAAGAGCTATTAGCCTTTCATTATCTGCTTTTAACAAAGCAATTGTATTGTCCTTTTCTTGTAATGCTTCTTGTGTTACGCTAACTTTTCCTTCGATACAAAGTATTCTGTAATCATCTTTATCGATATCAGATTTTCCCTCTATTGCAATTTCATAAAGTAAAGAATCTATATTACAATTTCCATTGATGTATAGTTTTCTTTCAGAGGAATTGTAATAATAATCTTTATCTTCATAATCTGTCATTCTGGTATTATGATATGACAGGAACCATGGTATATTCCCTTTAAAGATATAAATGTATGGATAGTGATTCTTTTTCCATTTGACATAATTAGAAGAATCCCATTCTGTAGAGTTGTTCTGAAGTTTTTCTATATCGATGAAACGATTGACATTGCTGTTTTTTCGAGCAAAAATATCAAACAAGACGGCTTGCTGGTTTAGCCCATTGAAAGGGCGATTATAGCCCTCCGCTTCTGCAAAGAATTTCAATCCTGCAAATACATCTGCGTCATTTATTTCGGCCATAAAAGCGACTTGCTTATTAGTAAGGAATGATTTCCTAAAAAGAATGGTCTTATGAGTTATATCTCTTAACCCATTATCAACAAGGTATTGTTTTTTCCCCTCTACATTATTACACCATCTTTCAATAACTGGCTTGACTCGTTCATTTTCAAAAATTAAATCGTTATCAATATATTTCTCTTTTATTTCGTCTTTTAGAGTGCAAGTAAACGGAGCATCATTTAATGACACCTTATTGGTGAAAAGGAAATCGAATAAATCCCAAACAAATGATTCACTTTCTTGACTCAAATCTATAGAAGGAATGTCTGGATAACCTTTACTCCGTACAGTTACCCAAGTGCGTTTATAGTTATTGTATTCATTTTTGTCATAATACCAATAATATACGGCTTTCCTATAATAAATTGAAAATAAATATTGTTGAAAGTTGCCTTTTCCAGTAGGCCAATGCTGTTGGTGCTTATCGTTTATACCCAAAACAGAATTTAATTCTTTGAAGATCTCTGATTGAGGCTTATTTTTGGCTACAAAGAATTTTTCTAGACCACCTTTTGTTTCAAACAAAGATTTTATTTGTTCCATTGAGTTAGCTTGGTCTTTGTACTGAGGAAGAAGTGTGGAAAGAGAAAATAAGACCTTTTTTGTTGTTTCATTTTGTCTGTATTCACAGCTGACCTCATCCTTCATAGAGAACTGGGTGATACATTTATTTCCATAGAAAATTTTGGCTGAAAATTCAGTCGGATCTGATAGGGTACTAAGAGCTAATTGCAATACTCTTGATTCAAAACTATCTTTGGTGTATTTCTTATCAGCATCCAAACTAATCTTGCTGATCTGATTTAAGTAAGCAGTCTTTGTAATTGAATTAGAACTCTCTACAATATTTATTAAGTCGCTCAGTTGTTCTTTAGTTGAACATTTGCTAATTAAAGCTCTTGTGTAGGCTTCGTCAGACCAGTTGTACAATTTATACAATATGTCAATAGAAACATTGATTTTGGAAATGTTGGGCCAAATAATACTTTTAAATTCATCCTCGTTAGCAACAAAATAGGATTTTAAATCTTCAGAATATTCATCTTGACGAACCATATATGGATTTAACCATTCTGGAGCATCTGCCCTATAAATCACCATGCCATTTAGAGCTGTGTTAACTCCGTTCATATTCTTGAACAGTTTCAATGCCCTAATAGAAGATTCATCAACGTTGGTAAAATTTTTGAAAGCTTTTACCAATCTAATTCTATCAGATAAAGATTGATTTATGATTTTCTCGCATGCTGTACAGATTGAAGTGAACATTGTTTGGTCTGGCCAAATACCGGCAGACAAATATGGCCACAATATATCTTCTGTTGTGTAAGTCTTATCAGAACAAACAAAACCAAGACTCTTAATAATATCTTTAATAGGATCTAAATGCTCCGTAATTATAATACGTGTTGCCTTATTCTTGGTCGCTTCATCTATAGAAACAAATTCATTCTCGAATTGAATTATTGGCAGATATTTAATTATGGTCGCACACTTCTCTTTACGTTGAATCAACCAATTAAAAAATTCCGTTTGTTTTTCTTCATTAGCAGATTGATACCATGATATTAGTTTTTCATTACCAGACATCTTGGTAACAGCGTTATCAATGGTAATCCTTTCAATTCCCTCAAATATCTTATTGTCAAATACAGAGTGGTTAATATCTTCAGAAGGAAGATGTTTCTTTGAATTAAGTATTTCAAGGAATTTATCCGCACCTATTATCTTGGAAAGTCCAGTCTTATCTATAATAATCTCTTTCAGCTTTACGACCTCTTCTTCTGTAACTTTAATGAAAGATTCGCTCTCTAACGCTTCAGTGAAGGATTTGTTGAAGAAAGATGATAACGATAGTGCTCCCGTTTCCTCCTCATTAAGCAAGCTATTAGGAAGTATTTCAAGATAGGAAGGAATCATTTTTGACAAAGAAGCTACCCAATCAACTAATAATTTCCCAATCTCTAAGAATAGAAATTGATTCCATATCTTTTTGACATGAAGTTGCTCTCTATTTGCGGCTAATAAGAAATCTGCATTGACGATGAAGTTGAAACCAAAATCGTTAACAGAAGTTGGGAGATATGCATATAATACAGAATTTTCCAATTTAACGATTTTCCCATCTTCGGTCTTTGCTGCAAAACTTATTTGTGTCATAGTAGCTTTTTTCAGCTTCTCTGGCACATTACGGTCATCTTGCAATGCATCTCTAATATCTTGGGGGATAGTTATCGGATAGTCTTTCACAATCCACGAACTATCAACAATACCATCTTTTTCTATCCACAAAATATCCCCATCATGTGACTTTGATATTTTTGTCCGAAGCTCACCTTCATCAAATTCTAAATTTGTCACATTCTTTAAGAAAAGAAGAAAGATAGGATGAGCGAAAATTTTGGCTATGGATATTCGATAATTATTAAGATTATCTTCTCCAACTTCAAGGGAGATTCCTACACGCGATTTCCAGAATGTTTCATTTTCTTTTACTTCTTTTGGATATCTATACCTTTCCTGCCAAATAGGTTTCAGCTGCCATGGAATATTATTCATGTTAGAATCCCCATAGATAGGAGAATACTTATCAAATGCGAAAGAATAGTTACCGGAGTTTATGATGACAGTGTCAGATCCAGTGAATACTGATTTAAAGCCAATGCCTTTGTAACCAATTTTTTCTTTATCCTTTCTTTTTGTACTATCTCCAATGCTACATATGCTATCAACATCATCGGTGTCAAAGGCTCTACCATTGTGCATAAATAGGAGGTGTTCTTTAAGTAATTGCAATTTCACAGATACAGACTTACCCTCTTCTGGCTGGTCATCTGCGTTCTGTAATAATTCATACACGAATCGATCATCTGCGTTTGAATACAAGTCATCCATAATATTATGAAGAGCATTAACGGTATTCTTTGCATCACGTTCGGTGAATCCTGTATCTTTGAATATTTTACGGATTTGAGCTTCACGAGATAGTTTGTCTTTGAGATTTGTCCCCAGAAGACCAAACTTAGTATCTGCTAATGTTATGATAAAGGGATTCTTATCTCTAAATTTCTTAGGAGACAACTTAACACTAATTCTCCAGATATCTTGTTTTTCAAGTTTATCATTGCATGCAGTCCATAATTTTACTTTTCCAAGCCCAAATGGATAATACAAAATATCGCCTTCGGTATTGCGAATGTCTTCGAAGTACGCAAAATCATTTCCTTTTTTATCTTTATGGTCAGCCTTTTTATATGTTCCAACCATTGTAAATACGCCCTTAACATCTGGCGTAATATTCCAATAGCTAGACAAGAATTCCAATACTTCGTTATCTGAACGAGTCTTGAATTCGGCTATCTGTTCTTCAAACCATTTATTTCTCATAACAAAGCATTTTTAGTTTATTGTCAAATTCAAATTTATTCCATGCCTCCATAACCAAGCGTTTGGTACGGTACTCGCCAAGTTCTCGGAGTTCTCGCTCTTTGAGCACGCGGAATGTTTCGTTGATACAGCCCTTGCCACACACATCTTCGGGATCAAGGATATAGCGAAGATCCTCAGTGGTAAGACCATATAAATGAGCGAAGATGGCATCCAATTCGGCTTGCCACACAGCTCGTTGCCCTTCATCCCATATGACTGGTTCTTCAGGAAGGTCATACTCTGCTGGGCACTCTTCTCGCAACTCTTCCATCCAACCATCCAAGTCGTGGTTGAACCAGCAAAGGCGTGTTACACGCTCTACAATGCCCCGTTCGTAACCAGACGAAGTGATTTGTTCGGGAGTGAGAACAGGGAATTGTTTTACGAAAAATGTACTCATATTAATTCCACCAACTTTTTGTCTTATAGCGTAATCAAATACCAATGAGGACATCATTCCCAAAAGCAGCGCTCCGGGCATAGTGCCACGCTCCACGAAGAGGAGCGTGGCACTATGCCCGACGCCGCAGGCGTCGGGAATAGGTGATAATATAAATGTTCTCAAATCTACACTTCTAGCAATGCATCTATATCCTATAAACCATTTGTGAGGCCATTCCCATATAATGTTACCATCTTTATCTGTTTTAATAAGTCGATTATCTACTTCCTCTTGTGGTACCCAATACCAAGGCATTGGAGTGTCGTAAGGATTTGCTAATTGCTCTAAAGTTGGTGTCGGTACTGTGTTGGGGCGTTCTCCTTCGGTGGGCCAATCAGCATAGTGATGATTATAGAGCCATATCATTTTCCCCTCATATAGTGGAACATAAATTTGATTATTCAACAAAAATCTATTTCCCTTTAATTCTGCACCTTCATTGATGAGTTGAGAGTAGGTGCGGAAAAGATATGAATCGTTGGACATGTCAAACATCCTTGCAAACTTTACGTTCCATGGATTCTTTTCAGTTATATCATTTATTAGTACTGTACAACGCCTATAAATTTTAGTGGTAAGCATTGCATCGCGACTAGTACGGAACACCGGGCATGTTTGGGTATTCGGATTCAGAAGTTTAAAATCTGTTGTTTTAAGTTTATAGATTCTTGTTGGGTCGAGAAGATGATCCAGCCGAGTCAGGTAAAATCCACCCGATACTTCACGGGGCTTATCTTGTTTTTGTCCGACAGTAAGGAGACAAAATTTAAACATTCGGTGAATGTCAAATAATCCTTCTTTATTTTCAAAATCATAAAGAGATATCAATCTGTTTTCATCTATGAGTTTAGAGAAAAATGCTTTGTTACTATCGTTTACTGCAATACCGGTAGGTAGTACCAATCCCCACGCTTCTCGTGTGCAATTATAACAATGTTCGGCAAATAATGGATATAAATCAATATCTCCAGTTGCAGTCATTGGGAAACGGTCGCTAAAGCGGACATAACGGCTCATGGCTTCGGCTTTTGCCAATGCCAACAGGTATGCCTCATAAAGTTCAGGATTAGTTATTGGCAGATTTGCAATAGCCTGTTTGCGTTGTGCTGTGGTACCCGCATTTACAATGTCTATACGACTATTCCGTTCAAACCATTTCTTATCCTCCACTTTGATTTTATCCCAAGGTGGATTACCACACATCACATCAAATCCGCCTCCATCGGCAAAGACCTCGGGGAACTCGACGCACCAGTGGAAGAAACGATAGGTCTGTGCCACTTCGTTTACTTCTTGCTTGAATGAATCAGGCAGAACTTGTAAACCTTCCATCTCCTCAGCTGTGTAATCAAGATACTTTATCTCCTGTAAAGCATTATAAACTGTACGGGTATAGGGAATATTGAATGGGGTAAAAGTCTCGGTTTCACTATCAAATACAGACGTCAGGTCTGTTGCATGGAACTGTTTGTAGAAGCTGTAGGTATAGATGTTGCAGGCTCGGCGCAAGCACTCCACGCGAGGAGAAGCCATAAGTTCTTCCCATTGCGATTGCTTTGCAAGTTCTTGCGAAAGCGTATCTTCGGGCATGGCGTTAATCTCCCGAACTTTTCCGGCCAGTCCGATCTGTTCGCTATCAATGTTTTGAATAGCAATATCCTGACTGAACAAGGTTACAGATAGGCCTATACTTTTCCCACTACGAACTAAGTCGACATCTTTGAGGGCTTGCTTGTTGAGCTCAATAATTCTTTTCTTGGTTTCTTTTTTATCGGCCGTGAAGGCTTCTTTGGGAACTCCATCAAGGAGTACGTCAAGGTTGGTCACTCCAACAACAGAGTTACCGCAACGAATATGATGGTCAAGGAAAGAAAGTGGTTTCCCAGCACAATAGCCTTCAATCCAAAGCACGACTTTACAAAGTTCTACAGCATCTGGATTATAGTCTACTGCATAGATGCACTTCTGAATTACTTCACGAAGCGCTTCACGATAGTCGAGCGAAGCCGGGTTGTCTTCACCGGTACGTAAGGTACATATATACCAGGCTAAAGTTCGAGCCATGGCCAAAATAATATGACCAGAACCACTGGCGGCATCACATACTTTCATGGAGAGTAGTGAACGAATTTTTTCTTCAGTGGTCTGACATTTGGCCATACGCTCTTTAATTACCGGCTCCAAGGTTGTACGAATAAGACTTTGCACGAGGTCTGGACGGGTATAGTAGGAACTAGATGATTTCCGATCAAGGCCTGCGCCAAAAGTAAAATTCCACTCTGAGACGGATGTTCCCTGCATAATGATAGCACGCATTTCAAGAATACCCTCATATACTGACCCAAACTCTTCTACATCAAGAGATGAATAATTAATCTTTACCCGATTTTGCTTCTCGTCCCTAAACTCATTTAGGCAAGAGAAAGCAGCCAGAAGCTGTTCATTAGTAATCTGGCATTGACGTAAATAATGCAATGTCTCAGAAGCGAATAATACGCCTCCAAGAGGCTTGATAAAGAGTGGAGCTCCAAATGTTTCATCTTCAAAAAGTCGGAAAGAATCCATTAGCCCTTCCCATAAGTCACAGTAGCGTTCATTGCGCAAATAGGGTAACTCTGACAAGCCACGTAAGCGAGACACTGCATAATATTTTTTGTAGATGTCCTGGCAACGAACTTTTTGGTCATAATCATTATCTGTATCCGGAGCCTTGATATTGTATACCAGATTGCGGTCTTCAATAATAAAGAGAAATAATAATCGGTATATAAAATGAATCAGTTCTTTATTCAAAGTCTGTGCGTTTGCTTCACCATTGATGACAGCCTGTCTGAATACTTCATTGCCTACACCTTTTCCACATACCACTGAGCGTCCCAGTATTTCCATTGCTTTTTGAACGGCATCACTCAACCCTGCACGAATGCGGTTGCCGCTTTCAATAGAGCGATTGAACCATTGTTCCATGATACAGGCATCGTCCCCGCTGTGTGTGAAACGGGAAGTATGCATCAGTCGGAACAACTGGCAGAATTCTGCATAATGATCTTCCTCGACCATACGACGTATGTCGAACTCAATGTATGTAAGTTTGACTAATTGTCCGGTGTTACGAATAAGGCGTAATACTTGACCATTAGTGACAATGCCATATACATGTTCGGTATTATTGAGATAGTCAAGCATAGTAGCTTGAGGTGACTTTTGGCGGCGTTCACCTTTGATTCGCTGGTCGAGTGTACATTTGTCGAGAAGATCTAATTCTGCATCACCAGTTTTATCACCGACTATAATAATTGGCATTTGGTCCAATTCGGGACAAATATAAGGTATGTCGAACTTACGTTCGCCTACTTCAATTTGTGTAGGTTGATAATCTAACTGATAATCAAGACTTGAAAAGAACCGTTCCATGAGACGACGTACAGCTTTCGTTCCGTATGGGTCGCGAAGAGAGTTACGTTCAGAAAATAGTTTCCAATCGTTACGCAGACTGCTCCATGCATTATCAATTTTGGCCGTGAGCGAAACATCAAGATTAAAATCTTGTTCACGGTTACCTTGCATGGAAGATTCAGTCTCTATTTCATGTAAAATATCATCTGAGAGAAGATGGCCATATATATGTATAGAAGTATAATCCATATCCAATAGTTTGCTTTATAAATGTGATACTTTGGGCGTATAAACAAACGCAGCTATAACATCCATGGGAAGAATAGGCTTTACTACCTGATATTCTGCTTCTGAAAGATACGTACGGTATCGTGCAAACGAACGTACCAGGTTATTTGCCCGTTCTGTGGCAATGTCGTCGGTATGTAGGCGTAGTGTCGCTTCATTGTTGATCCATTCCAACCGGCGGTTGAAGATATTGCGTTGAGCAGCTAAGTCAATATCACCGGTTGGCTGTGAATCCAAAAAAAGATTTTGGCATTCAGCCTCTGAAATGAAATCATGATTGTCTACTTTCCCCTTATACCCAAAGAATATCATTTCCTCACCAACTAATTGATTATCGTTGTGTTTTGTCTCGCTAATTACAGATCGGACTCGCATAAGGAGTACGGTAGTAACCATATCAACTTTGTCTGTTTCTATAACCATTGCACGGCAAGCTCCTAAGTTTCCGCCGTTGATTGTATCATTGACAACACTCCTTGAAAGATCTTCTACGAAAGTGTGATTACGTCCAATATACATGTAGTTTTTAGGAGTAGGTGAAGCAAATGAAATCCGCACTGTTCCTTTTTTATCTACCGTCCGTTGAAAGTAGGATTTCAAATTTTCTGGCAGTTCGATAAATTGGAAGGAATAGCACAGTGGAATACTATCCACTTTCATATTGATACCGGGCATGTCGTAATTCTCCGATAACGAAATCCCTTGTATCGTAAATATCACCTATAACCTTTTTGGCTTCATTCAGACTTTCAATCAACCGGGTCGGATCCATTGCTTTCGTATTATGGGCAAAGTAGGTATGTGACTTCTTTTCAATTTCTACAGCTCGTTGAATACGTTTATCATGTTCTTCAACCGTTTCTGAAGCCCACTCCATATCAAAAAGAGTCGGCTGTTTAATAAATTCCTTTTTCGTGTCGAGTACAATAATCTCTTCCATAATACTCTCCATAAGCGTAGAATCATTATCGGCAATTGGGATGTAAATACCTAATGATTTTCGAATCTGATTTTGCTTACGATAAAGTACTTTCATGATGATTTTGTCGACAGGATTCGTGTCTTCATCAAAGAGCGTAAAAATCGCAACTTCCTTTTCAGTCTGTCCAAAGCGATCTATACGACCGTTACGCTGTTCCATACGATTAGGGTTCCATGGTAAATCATAATGAATAACACAATTAAAACCCGTTTGAAGATTTACTCCTTCTGAAAGGCAATCAGTACATACTAATACATGGCGAGGTGCTTTAGCTAATTCTTCAATCTTCATTTTACGGTCTTCATCCGTAAGTCGACTGGTTATCACTTCAACCGATACATCTTTGTATTTTTTATTGCCAGATAAATGTTTGGCTATATAGTCTTTACAATATTCTGCTGTCTGTATATATTGGCAAAAGACTATTGGAACATATCCAGAATTTAAGGCAAACTCAACATTCTTTGCCAATTCTGTAACTTTGCTATCTTGTCCCTTTTCTTTGATTTCTCGAAGGATTGAAATGAATGACCGGAACTTGTTCTTCTCACTATTTGATGATTTCTCGTATGATTCAGGAATTACATCATCATTGAAAAGCCCATCTTTTAATGCATCATTAAATTTATAAATCTTGTCGTTATCTTCTGCTACATTTTCAGAATCATTAGAGCGTTTGTTTATTTTGTTCTGTAGCATGCTAATACCTGCATCTGGACTTGACATCACACCTCTGATAAGGGCCAATAGATCCCAGTAAATATAGCGTTGTTTTATTTTACCTAAAGAACGTGCAGCTTTGACACCTTCACGTACATAGTCTATAATGTTCATAAGGAGAGCATGGTACTGAGCACTTAACTCATATTTGGCATCAAATTGAACGCGAGTAGGAAATATCATATCATTTCCTACATAAGGTTTAATATCTGCACGACGGCGTTGGATAAAATAATGTGACAGTTCTTCACGTTGGCGAGCATCTTCCAATGTGAAATGTTCAAACTCAGGTTTTAAGAGCCCGATAAGTGATTGAAATTCCTCATTATTTCCACTATGAGGAGTTGCAGTAAGAAGTACGATATGCCTTTCTGATTTAGACAAATCAGAAAGTAAAGCATGGCGTAGCTGCTGACTCTTGTTGGCACCTTTGGGCTTCGCGCAAGTATGTGCTTCGTCCACTATGATAAATTCCGGACAATGTTGTAGAAACATTGGCTTTCGGTCTGAAGACTTAATATAGTCTATAGAAATGATTTGGAAGGGTATATCGCGGAACACATTTTGATTGGCACGCATATTCTTTTCCAAACGGCTTATTGTGCTGGAGCGGATAATTTCGGCTTCCAGCCCAAATTTATCGCGAATTTCATTCTGCCATTGCTCGCATAGGTGTGGCAAACATATAATAGCAAAACGTTGAATCTCTTTGCGATCCAAAAGTTCTTTAGCAATTAATAAAGATTCCAAAGTCTTACCTATACCTACATCATCTGAAATCAGCAAACGTATAACCTGGTGTTTCAGGGCCAATATGAGGGGAACCATTTGGTAGGGGCGAGGTTCAAAAGAAAGTCGTCCTAAACAATGGAATGGTCCTGCTATGTCACGAAATGATAATCGGCACGCATTATAAAGAATACGTGCTGCCTCAGGATAACTATTCGCTCCCACATCATCAGATGAGGGCTTGCGAAAATCATATGAGCAGACCATTGAATTTAGTTGGTCTTTATATAATGGCTTATACAGACCGATAACTTCGGCATCTGTACCACCTAAAGGTTTTATAATTAATATATCTTTATCTGATGACTGTTGAACCACCCATGGACGTGAGCGAAATTCAACAAGTGTTCCTGTTTTATATTCCATCTCAATTAACTTATTGGAGTAAATATGTCTGAATGTGCAGATACGAACTCTGCCAATGGCGTTTTGTAGTACCAAACGATGACTACATAGCCGGCATCTTCAAGCACTTCTCTTTTCTTTCTATCATCTTCCTGCACTTCTGGTAAATCATGGGGTGTACCATCACAAAATACCACGATTCTATCACCATATATGAAGTCTGGTTGCACATAATATTTTTCTGGAAACATTGGCTGAGCTTTATCTGGTAGACGAAGCTTATGCTCATATAAATATTTTAAGAATTCGTATTCTGTGCTGCTATTATGGTCACGGGTTGCTTCGAGTTCCTCATACTGTTTATCGTAGCTTTGAAGTTGGCCAGCATTGCGCACTTCTATATCAGCATTCATCATGATAGATAATGTATTATATATTTTTCTAATATCAATAAGTTGATGATATGGTTGATTGTAGTAATTAAGCAAATTAGTATAATCTGCAGGAATTAATTTGGCACGCTCTTCCTCAGAGAGTGGTGTAGTTCTTCCATAACAGATTTCATAAGCTCGTTTTACTACTGCGTGATAAGATGCAGGCTCTAATACCAAGCGTTCCAGTACACCTAATGAACCTTCTGCATTTTCGTAAATGAGAAGATTGGGGACTTTTTCATCTCCCATTACATCGGCTCCTATTTCACTACCTTCTATTTGAAAGACATCTTCTATTGCTTGCTTAAATGCATACAAGAATGTACGAACAGCTCCTTTATCTGATAAAGCAAGCGTATCAAGAGGCTGAATATAAATAGCATTTGCAGTTGTCTCTGTAAATAACTTGACGTACTTGATACTGTTTGGCTCTTCCGGATGCTGTTGTTGTTTTTGCATATAAATTGCCATACGTTCTGCACTAATCCAATCACCTGTTTTTGTATCAAAGGCAAAGCCATTTGCATTGTCGTCATTTTTTGATTCCAGAATATAAGTCAAGCGGCATGAGGGGATGTAACGAATATTGGCTAAATGAGTTCCATTATTAGTCTTTAGTTCGCACATGCTTATTGCACGAGTATCATCTGAAGAGAAATAGGTTTTTAATTGATAGAATTTTCGACTTCGTTCTTCTTCCTGACACGTAATTTTTTCGCTTTCTTGTGCTACCATGTCTTGTAATTGTATACAATAGCCTGGTATCATTTTAGAGACACCATCAAGACTCTCTCCTGTGATTATTTCTGTATGATGTGAAGCATTCTCTTGATTTTTATAAATTACTCCCGTTTTGGGATTGTAGAAAAATTTGTTAGGCGTTACTTCTCCCGTTAACATCATGCGAGATACACGGAATTTGCCACCATCATTGTAGATGATATTTTGAGGACCAAATTCTGTTAATGCCAATGATTTTGCCCGGCTAAGATATTCTACCTTATCGCTATTTTTATATTGCAGTAAAGCTCTCTGAGGTAATTTTGTAAAATTATATCCTGGCAAGAATCCTTCGCTGGCAAAATATCTGTAAGGGTAGAATTCGTTCTCTTCCGCATTTTTCCCTTGATTTTGTCCGAGAAGCATATCGCGAAGCTCGATTCCTCGTCTTTCCTTTAATAGTGCCTCTTTCTTTTCCTTGGAATTTTCACCATATATATTATTTCTGGTAACAGTTTGTGCTTCTTCAATCTGCTGTTGAGCTAATTTATATAAGCTACGCCAGCGGTTGAGAGCTTTGTCAAAATCATATAAATAACTATCCAAAATCCGGTCCATCCAACTGTCAGAGAACCAATATGGTATCTCTTTGTCGATTCTACTAGACAAATAATAGTCTGATATAGCTTGCTTAAAAATGGCTTTAATCTCTTGTTTTCGTTCTTTTGAAAGTTGGAGATGATGAACAACTTCGGGTTTTAACGTAATGTTATTTGCATTACTATAATCAACCAAATCTGCAATCCCGTTAGATAATTGAGGAATGGGGCATATGGATAATATAGTAGAATGCAAATGGGTCGAGAATAATTCTTCGTTAACCAATTCCATACGTGGTGCTTTTACCTCACCACTCACCATCTTTTCAGGATGACGAAGATAATAATTTTCGTGAGAGTTACGTGTACGGCAGTAAGTATAGATTAAAGCTGCTTGACCGCTACGTCCTGCACGACCGGCACGTTGAGTATAATTTGCTGGAGTAGGTGGAACATTGCGCATACCCACTATAGATAGGTCTTTAATGTCAATACCAAGTTCCATGGTAGGTGAACAGTATAGTACAGGAAACTCTCCATTACGGAATTGCTGTTCTCGTTTTTCACGTTCATCTTTAGGAACCTGACCTGTATGATCTTTCGCTTCCAAATTTATATTGGAAAGCGGAATATTTTTATAGAAGTTCTGAAAATATTTATTAGGGGTATAAACAATTTCATCCCCAATAGTCCTAATTCTTGTAAGATCTGTTCTCACATTTTTTTCATCACCTTTTTCCCATAAAATGCTTGAATAAAATAATTGATAAGCTCCGTCATTTTCTTGAATGTAATTACCCAATGCAGCAAATAAAGATTGCATATAGGAAACATAATCTTCTGAATTACGGATTGTTGCAGTACCCCCATTTATATTCAAGAAATCGCGAACAAAAAATGCCAATTTAGAGCGATAGCCAGCGACTTCTTTTCCAAAAGCCTTGCGCTTATTCTGTGGTTTTACAAAGCATAATGCATGTGAGGCAGTAATTCTGTCGTTATCGTCTAATGTCCATGGACTTTTTAGATTTTCTCTAACTTGTTTCTCTATGTCTTTTGCAGCCTCTTCTGTTCTATCATCAGAATATATGCACAATTTGTGACGCATATAATCCAATATTTGGATGATGAAGCGTTCCTTATTTTCATCAGATAATCCGTCTAGTTCAGGTATATCATAGAGACGGTCGCAACCATTTTCACCTGTAATTTCGTCATGGAGATATTCATAATTAATCTTCAATAGTGCACATTCTTCAAGATTGGGCATGTTTACTTGCCAGTTTCCAGCCAGATCATCGTAGATGATAGTTCCTAAATATCTTTCCATTACATTTTCTACTTTCTTTGCACGCCCTCCAGTCCAATTGGGGAATCGGAAATAATCGTTATGAGAAAGATGAAGGTGCTTAAATACGAGTCTAGCAATTCTATCACTACCAATAGGCTCATCTGCTTCTTTTACAGCATTCCAAATGGCAGAGCGTATTTTACCTATACGTATAAAATCATTAAAATGGCCAGATTGTAGGGCAGCATCCTGACGAGCATCCACAAAAGTCATGACTTTACAGTCTGCAGGTTCTACATTTGCATTTCTCATTTTTATGACATTCTCATATGAAAGTACGGTTGTTGCTGTACTTCTACCTTCACTACCAATTTTTGATAACTTAGACCATTCTTTACTTGATCCTGAATAGATAGCTTTTGCCGTTGGATCATACTTCAGTGGACTTGGTACATATGTTCCTTCAATACGCTCATTATTAACATCTTGAACTTCTGAAAGGTTCCCATATATTGTAAAATAAACTCTTTTTGGGAAACGATCTAAATAAGTTTTCTTAAATTTTCGATTCCCATTTTTATCTATAGTGTACCAGTCCTCTGGAATATCATCTGAATTTGGATCTAATAAGAAATCTTCAACAGATTCATTCTTATGGGGAACGATAATATAACCATTGTTTATAGTAAATTCTTGCTCTTCTCCATCTAATTCATTACGCTCATCGTAATTTCTGGGTAGAAGAGTGTCGTTTATAATTTTTACAGAATACAATTCATGTCCGCTTAAACGACTGAACATGATAGGATAGTATTGTACTTTATGCTCATTATCAGACAATTCTTCACAATATAATTTTTCATCAACTGTAATGTAACGGTTTTCAGGATTTCCTAATGTTGCATATACATTTCCGGTCTGAGGAATAAATTGATGGATTTTATAAGGTAATAGATTAGCCCCTTGATTAATATTAATATCATTACACCAGTTTAATATATCAATAATGTGCTGAATACAAATATCTATTGAGACTTTTCTATCAATATAATTATGTAATTGTTCAGCTATTTTCCTAATAGAACAAGGAGCTCCTCTGAAGTACTTTTGTTCCTGTTTGTCAAAGCGCAGCGCAATGTTCTGCTCAATCCAATTGGCTGTAGGATGATTACGGAGCATATCAGCATTTAAATCTGACGGAATAGGAGAATTTATAGCTGATAGTATATCCTCTTTAGAATAATTTGTATTGGATAAGCCAACCTTCAAAGTTTCATCTACAACTTGATTAATATCATAGGAGCTGCCAAAAATGCAAGAAGCAACTTCTGCAACCTTTTGACGCTGTTCTTTATAGCTAAGTTTATCATCTGCAACCATTGTGGCAGATGTTCCAAAACATAACACTGGCTTTTTAGCTTGTGCCTTTATTCGCCTAATCAAAAATGAGACATCACTACCTTGCATACCACGATAGGTGTGCAATTCGTCAAATATCAAATAATGAAGATTCTCAAGGAAACAATCTCTGAGCCGTTTTTCATCTCCAGCGCGAGTCATTAAAAGTTCCAGCATCATATAGTTGGTTAATATGATGTTGGGAGGCGTAGTTTGTATGCGTTCTCTAACTTGTGAATCTTCTTGTCCTGTATATTTGGCAAATGTAAACGGGCATTCTTTTCCTGTTGCATTTTCATACTGTTGACGATATCTAGCCAACTCTTCGGATTGAGAGTTGATGAGCGCATTCATAGGATATACAATAATGGCTATTGTTTTATTGATAGAATCTTCTTGATGTTGTAGTATATAATTGAAGATGGTAGCCATAAATGTACGAGATTTGCCAGAACCTGTACCTGAGGTTACAATAAATTCTTTATCTTGACATCCTAATTCTATCGCCTCCTGTTGGTGTTTATAGAAGGGATTCTTAAAAAATAATCCTAAGTCTTTATGAATAGGGATGCCATTTTTGATCATTTGACTGACATCGATTCCAGACGCAAAATTAGGATTAAACTGAATTAAGGCATCCGGCCACAATTTTTCACTTTTAATGGCCTCACTAACCTCTTTTCTTATCCGTTCGTCTTTTATGGAAACGAAACTACCGATATAATCTTTATAGCTTCGTTTTATTTCTTTGTATATATCTAATATATTCATATTTGTATATAATCGTTCTATTGTTTTGAGCTTATTAACAGTTCTCTAATATTGACTTCTAATATTTGAGATATTCTTAATAATGTTTCAAGACTTGGTTGGGAAGTGTTTGTGCACCATTTGGACACAGTAGCAGGATCTTTCTCCAATTGCTTAGCTAGCCATTTATTGGTTCGCTTTTTCTCCACAAGCACAACCTTGATGCGGTTTATGTCTTTTTCTTTTTCCATAAGGATTTTCTTTCGTTCTATGCAAAGATAAGAAAGCCTATCTATTTTTCATCATTTCAATAGGACTATTTGTAATATAAATTGCGAATTAGTTCAATATTATAGCTATTTATAGATAACATAATTTCTTTTTGGAATAGAAATCTGTATCTTTGTAGGTAACAATGTTTTGATATGGGCAATTGCTGATAGAAATAGAAATATATATATTAATTAATTATATGGAACAAATAATAACAACAACAGTTGTAACTTTAATATCAGGAGCTATCGGTGCCATAATTGGTACTTATGGCGGAGCGTTATTTGCTGCAAAAAGACAAGAAAAACATATAAAAGAACTTAGGCAAGTCGCTATAAAAGCTTTAAAAATATTCCAAAAGTATGCTCGTAATAGACAAACTTACGATGTTGCAGCTTCTGAATTCAATAATGCATTAAGTATTGCTGAGAAAAGAGTTTTTATTGTTGCATTACATAAGTTGGGTATCCCTATTCTGGCGACTCCAGATTCTAAGTTTGACATACAAAATATTGTATTTGAAAAAAGAAAAATAGATAAAGACGAAATAGAAGCTATTATCAGCCAAATACAATTAGGACATTGTGATCAGTTATTTTACATTGAACCTGATAGTTATTTTAGTGAAAACATTCGTTTAAAAACATTACGTTATATTGCCAAAAGATGGGTAAGAGAAGTTTTTGGTAAAAGCAAACTTGATCGTTCTCAGAATCCTATTGTTATAGTTTATCCTACTAATTGGTGGCTAGGTTATACATTAGGGGAAAGGTTAGGAATTGCGGTTTTAAGAGAACGTATATCTTTAGACGAATATTTTGATGAACAAGGCTTGCCTAAGGAAGATTCTATTGAGCGTTTAATAACAGACATAGATCGTGGTCTATGGGATAGTAGCTTCTTTTGGGATATAGAAAATTATCGAAGCGTAACTGCAACAAGTTCTCTTAATAATATGATCTCTCAATTATTAAACAATAGTCAGAACAGTACGATTCAGAAAAAAGAGAGATAAAAGACAAAAAGTTTGTAAAAAAAAGTAACAGAGAGGATTTTCCTCTCTGTTACGAAAAAAGTTACACCTCTAATTCCTTCAACGGCAATCCATAATTATATTGTCTGAAAAATCCTCTATGGATAAGTTTCAAACCGAGAGTCTGATAATACTTGTAGTCATCATCTTCGGTGCAGAGGTACTTGTAACCATAGCGCGGAGCGTATTCCTTGAAGAATCTGGCAAGGTCTTTCAGGTTCTCCTGCTGGTTCCGTTTGAAGTTGCTGCGCACAATGATAATACTCCAGTCGGGGATGCTGCCAACACCACAACTGTATTCCCAGAAACGGATGTATAAATCCATTTCGCCAACATGGACAGAAATACAAATGCCATTGGCGTTGTGCATAATGGAACAACAGTTTCTGTAACCGAATCTCTCACACAAATAGAGATTGAAATCGTAA
>OJQF01000471.1_pt1 | contig 22061 bp, 16 predicted proteins | sample 1598681 | NCBI WGS metagenome assembly OJQF01 (sample SAMN03922506, study PRJEB24848) | human gut metagenome | isolation source: stool sample | host: Homo sapiens | place: Germany | collected 2011-11 | reverse complement strand
GTGTATAAGAGACAGGCTTTAAGGAGTCCTTGCCCACTGAGAAACGTTCCAAGACGGGTGTCTTTGCTACTTTCCGGAGTTTCGGCATCATTGTTCATAACCGTCGTTATATGCTCTATGTACTTCAGCTGGCTTTTGCGCAGGGCATCCTGTTTGCCTATATCGCCTCTTCTCCTTTTATCATCCAGCAACATTACGGGTTTTCTCCTTTTGCCTTCAGCATCTGCTTTGCCGTGAATGCTGTGGCTATCGGAGTGGCTGCCGCCATATCAGTGAAATTCCGCCGGACCGAGAATGGAACACTGACCGGATGCATTGGTATGCTGGTGTTTGCGATCCTTCAGATGGCGGCACTCTATAGCGGCTGTGGCTTTTGGACGTACGAACTGCTTATGTTTGCATTGCTCTTTATGATGGGACTGACTTTCACAGCCTCTACCACTCTGGCGATGGATTGCGAACGCAGATATGCGGGAGCTGCTTCCGCTTTGCTGGGTGCACTCTGTTTCGCATCCGGAGGCATCGTTTCTCCATTGGTCGGACTGGGAGATATCCTCCTGTCTACCGGAGTAACTTTTGTGGTTTGTGCTGTTTGCTCACTGCTGTGTGCATTGTGGGCAGTGAAACGAACAGCGTTGAAGGTTGCGGTATGCCGTACTTAATCCATGCTACATGGCATATTTATTTTGATATTCTCTGGGTGATATTCCCTCATGCCGCTTGAAGTATCTTCCCAGATACGACTGGTCCGGAAAACCGAGCTGGTCGGCTATATCCTGCATGGTCAGATCGGTTGACTGGAGCAATACCTTTATCTCCAGAATAGCAAAATCATCAATGATCTTCTTCGCTGAATCTCCCGTCACGCTACGGCAGATGCCTGTCAGATACTTGGTGGAGATACAGAGTTTATTGGCATAGAACGTAACTTCCCGTTGCGAAATACAGTTTTCGTGCACTAATGCGACGAAGTTCTTGAATATTTCATCTTGGCGGCTTCCTCCTTCTATTTCGTGTTTATCGAAGTAGCGATAACATTTGTCGTAAATATCGAGCATGAAAGATTGAAGATGATTTTTCGCGATTTGGTTTCTGAAACGATTTTCGCGGTCGTTGTAGATAGCAGTCGTTGCGCGTATCAATCCACGGATAGCTCCGGTATTTTCTTCGGGGAGCACGTAGCAGGGATGCTCTTTTATAAACCGGAAGAAGATAGGCTCGAAGCGGAGGCAGGCTTCCCGGAACATTTCTTTAGGAAATCCGAAGAAAGAAGCGGTGAAGTCACTGCTACTGCCATTGATACGGATAATGGTTCCGGGCAGGAGTACCAGCTGGGTATTGGGTACTATTTCATAATCTTTCAGATCGATCGTGACATGAGCCCAGCCGTTATGGCAAAAATAAATGGCTCCTCCTTCCAGCTTCCATAGATGGTGCATGATTGGAGATAAATTTTCATCAAGTCCGGCAGCGAACGGTTCGCGCATGATAGCAAGGATAGAGTCTCTCTGTTTCATATCTTCTTCTCTTTTTGTCGGTAAAAATAGGACTTTTTCACTAAATATCGCTCATGTTGTTCTGAAAATGAACAAAACTGGAAACACTAAGACCAGTTTTCTATGGTGGAAACAGTCTACCTTTGCCGCGATCAAAAATCTTAATAGGTAATAATAAAATGAGTAAAAAGGTATGTAATGTCAAGCAAGGGCTATTGTTGCTCTGCTGTCTGGTTGCCGCTACAGGTTGTAAGCAGGCATCACCCACACAAATGGAAACAGAATATGAAGTGATGACTGTTGCTCCGGCAGACCGGATGATTTCGAGCGCTTATTCGGCGGCTATCCGTGGACGTCAGGATATTGATATTTATCCGCAGGTAGGAGGTACGCTGACGAAAGTGTGCGTGACGGAAGGTCAGCGCGTAAAAAACGGACAAACGTTGTTTATAATTGACCAGGTGCCGTATGAAGCTGCATTGCAGACGGCAGTGGCAAACGTAGAGTCCGCTAAGGCTTCTCTGGCTACGGCACAACTGACTTATGAAAGCAAAGAGGAACTGTATAAGGAGAATGTAGTTTCCTCATTCGATCTGAGTACGGCAAAAAACTCTCTGCTGGCTGCCAAAGCGCAACTGGCGCAGGCGAAAGCACAAGAAGTGAGTGCCCGTAATAATCTGTCTTATACGGTAGTGAAAAGTCCGGCGGACGGTGTGATAGGTACATTGCCTTATCGGGTAGGCGCATTGGTTAGTTCCAATATCGCCGAACCTTTGACCACCGTTTCCGACAATTCGGATATGTACGTTTACTTCTCGATGACGGAAAACCAACTGCTGGGATTGATCCGCCAGTATGGTTCTAAAGAAGAAGCATTGAAGAATATGCCGACTATCAGTTTGCAGCTGAATGATAAGTCCGATTATCCGCAGCAGGGCCAGATCGAGTCTATCAGTGGCGTCATCGACCGTTCGACGGGTACTGTCAGCCTGCGTGCCGTATTCCCCAATAAAGAGGGATTGCTGCATAGCGGTGGTGCCGGTAATGTCATATTTCCCGTGCAGAAAACCGGAGCTATCGTGATACCGCAAGGAGCTACGTTCGAAATCCAGGACAAGAGATATGTATACAAAGTAGTAGATGGCAAGGCACAATCCAATCAGGTGCAGGTGACCCGCGTCAATGGCGGTCGGGAATTTATTGTAGATGAAGGACTGGTTTCGGGAGATGTGATTGTAACGGAAGGTGTAGGATTGCTTCGCGAGGGTACGCCAATCAAGGCAAAGACAGCTCAGGCCGCTACGACAACTACTGAAAATTAAACAAAGGAGGAATTATCCATGAATTTAAGAACCTTTATTGAACGTCCGGTATTATCGGCAGTCATTTCTATAACGATTGTCGTTGTGGGCATCATCGGGTTGTTCAGTCTGCCCGTTGAACAATATCCCGATATAGCTCCGCCTACCATTATGGTGAGTACCACCTATTATGGTGCAAGTGCGGAAACGTTACAGAAGAGTGTTATTGCACCTTTGGAAGAAGCCATCAATGGGGTGGAAGACATGACCTATATGACTTCTACAGCAACGAATTCCGGTACGGTAAGTATTACCGTTTACTTTAAGCAGGGGACAGACCCGGATATGGCGGCTGTCAACGTGCAGAACCGTGTATCGAGAGCCACAGGACAGCTTCCGGCGGAAGTGACGCAGGTCGGTGTAACGACTTCCAAGCGTCAGACGAGTATCTTGCAGATGTTCTCTCTGTTCAGCCCGGACGACAGTTACGATGAAAACTTCCTTTCCAACTATATCAGTATCAACCTGAAACCGGAGATTCTTCGTGTCTCGGGTGTAGGCGACCTGATGGTGATGGGAGGTGAGTACAGTATGCGTGTGTGGATGAAACCGGACGTGATGGCACAGTATAAACTGATTCCGTCTGATATCACCACCGTACTTGCCGAACAGAATATCGAATCGGCTACCGGTTCGTTTGGTGAGAACTCAAACGAAACCTATCAATATACGATGAAATATAAAGGACGTCTGATCACTCCGGAAGAGTTTGGAGATATTGTCATCCGTTCTACGGACAACGGCGAAGTATTGAAGCTGAAAGACATTGCCGATATACAACTGGGACAGGATAGTTATGCCTATCATGGTGGTCTCGACGGTCATCCGGGTGTTTCGTGTATGATATTCCAGACGGCAGGTTCCAATGCGACCGAAGTCAATCAGAATATTGACAAACTGCTCGAAGAAGCCCGCAAAGACCTTCCGAAGGGAGTGGAACTGACACAGATCATGAGTTCGAATGACTTCCTTTTCGCTTCTATTCATGAGGTGGTGAAGACCTTGATCGAGGCTATCATTCTAGTTATTCTTGTGGTATATGTCTTCTTGCAGGACTTCCGTTCTACCTTGATTCCTCTGGTGGGAGTGATTGTTTCGCTGATTGGTACGTTTGCTTTCATGGCTATGGTAGGTTTCAGTATCAATCTGCTTACGCTGTTCGCGCTTGTGCTGGTGATCGGTACGGTGGTGGATGATGCGATTATTGTCGTCGAGGCGGTGCAGGCGCGTTTTGATGTGGGGTATCGTTCTTCTTATATGGCTAGTATTGATGCGATGAAGGGGATTAGTAATGCGGTCATTTCTTCCTCGTTGGTATTTATGGCGGTATTTATTCCGGTATCTTTTATGGGAGGTACTTCCGGTACGTTCTATACCCAGTTTGGTCTGACGATGGCGGTTGCCGTTGGTATTTCCGCTGTCAATGCGTTGACGCTGAGCCCGGCATTGTGCGCATTGCTGCTGAGGCCTTATATTAACGAAGACGGTACGCAGAAGAATAATTTTGCGGCACGTTTCCGTAAGGCTTTCAACTCGGCTTTCGATATCATGGTAGAGAAATATAAGAATGTCGTGTTGATCTTTATCAAACGCAGATGGTTGGCATGGTCGTTGTTGGCTTGCTCTGTAGTGTTGCTTGTATTCCTGATGAATACGACAAAGACGAGTCTGGTACCGGACGAAGACCAGGGTGTGGTATTCGTCAATGTAAGTACAGCGGCAGGTAGCTCGCTGACCACGACCGATGAGGTGATGGAACGCATCGAAAAGCGCCTGATGGATATTCCGCAGATAGCACACGTGCAGAAAGTGGCCGGTTACGGATTGTTGGCAGGGCAGGGAAGCTCGTTTGGTATGTTGATTCTGAAACTGAAACCGTGGGACGAGCGTCCGAATGATGAGGATAACGTGCAGGCAGTCATCGGCCAGGTATATGGTCGTACGGCGGATATCAAGGATGCCAGTGTCTTCGCTATTTCTCCGGGTATGATTCCGGGTTATGGTATGGGTAATGCGCTGGAACTTCACATGCAGGATAAGATGGGCGGTGATATCAACGAGTTCTTTACCACTACCCAGCAATATCTGGGTGCATTGAACCAGCGTCCGGAGATTGCGATGGCATATTCTACGTTCGACGTACGCTATCCGCAATGGACGGTAGAGGTGGATGCTGCCAAGTGTAAACGGGCAGGTATTACACCGGATGCTGTGCTGAGCACATTGTCGGGCTATTATGGTGGTCAGTATGTGTCCAACTTCAATCGTTTCTCTAAAGTATACAGGGTGATGATTCAGGCTGACCCTCAATTCCGTCTGGACGAATCTTCACTGGATAATGCTTTTGTACGTATGTCGAATGGTGAGATGGCACCGCTGAGCCAGTTCGTAACGTTGACACGCAGTTACGGTGCAGAGTCGCTGAGCCGCTTCAATATGTACAACTCTATTGCGGTGAATGCGATGCCGGCAGACGGATACAGTACCGGTGATGCTATCAAAGCCGTGCAGGAAACGGCGGTACAGGCTCTTCCGAAGGGGTATGGCTATGATTACGGAGGCATCACCCGTGAAGAGAACCAGCAGAGTGGTACGACGGTGATCATCTTCGGAATTTGCTTCCTGATGATCTACCTCATCCTGAGTGCGTTGTATGAGAGCTTTATTATTCCGTTCGCCGTTCTTCTGAGCGTACCTTGCGGATTGATGGGAAGCTTCCTCTTCGCATGGATGTTCGGACTGGAGAATAATATTTACTTGCAGACAGGTTTGATTATGCTGATCGGTCTGCTGGCTAAGACAGCTATCCTGCTGACGGAATATGCGGCGGAACGCCGTAAGGCAGGTATGGGACTGATTGCTTCTGCTGTCAGTGCGGCTAAAGCCCGTCTCCGTCCGATTCTGATGACAGCGTTGACGATGATTTTCGGTCTGTTCCCTCTGATGATGTCCAGTGGGGTAGGAGCAAACGGTAACCGTTCGTTGGGTACAGGTGTAGTCGGTGGTATGACTATCGGTACATTGGCATTGCTATTCATCGTGCCTACCTTGTTTATTGCCTTCCAGTGGTTACAGGAACGTTTGCGCCCTGTGCAGAGTGCCCCTACGGAAGACTGGCAGATTGAGACAGAAATCAAAGTAAGTGAAGAAGAGAAGTCTAAAGCAGGAAAGGAATAATTGACAATGAAGAAAATAATCATCTTATCCGCAGCAACGCTGGTACTAAGCAGTTGCGGTATATACAATAAATACAAACCGGTATCGGAAGTTCCCGAGGGACTCTACGGCAGCGAGACAGTCGCTGCCACCGATACGGCAAACTTCGGAAACCTCTCGTGGAAAGAGGTGTTTACCGATCCATATTTACAGAATCTCATTGATTCGGCTTTGGTACGCAACACCGATATGCAGACTGCTCATCTGCGTGTGAAGGAAGCGGAGGCATCGCTGATGACATCCAAGTTATCTTATCTGCCTTCGTTGTTTCTGGCTCCGGAAGGGGCTGTGAGCAGCTTCGACCGTGGAAAGGCTACGCAGACTTATTCGTTGCCGGTGACTGCTTCGTGTGAACTGGATATCTTTGGAAAAGTGACTACAGCCAAACGCCGTGCAAAAGCCGCTTACGAACAGAGCAAGGAGTATGAACAGGCAGTGAAGACACAACTGGTATCTTCCGTGGCAAATACTTATTATACTTTGCTGATGCTTGATTCTCAATACGAGATTGCAGCTGCTACCGAATCGGCCTGGAAAGAGAGCGTGAGAGTGGCCCGTGCCATGAAGAATGCCGGTATGATGAACGAGGCAGGACTGGCACAGACAGAGGCTACCTATTATAATATCTGTACGACAGTGCTCGATCTGAAAGAACAAATCAACCAGGCGGAAAACTCAATGGCTTTGCTGTTGGCGGAAACACCTCACGGCATACAGCGTGGAAAACTGGAAAACCAGCAGTTGCTGGAAGACTTCTCCGTAGGTATTCCTCTGCAGATGCTTTCCAATCGTCCGGATGTGCGTAGTGCGGAGTTCTCACTAGCACAGGCTTTCTATACAACGAATGCTGCCCGTGCCGCTTTCTATCCTTCTATCATGTTGAGTGGCAGTGCCGGATGGACTAACAGCGCCGGAAACATGATTATCAATCCGGGTAAGTTTCTCGCTTCTGCCGTGGCTTCTCTGACGCAACCTTTATTTAATAAAGGAGCTAACATTGCCCAGCTGAAAATAGCGAAAGCACAACAGGAAGAAGCCCGCCTCAGCTTCGAACAGACACTGCTGAATGCGGGAGTGGAAGTCAACGAAGCACTGGTGCAATATCAGACAGCACGGGACAAGGCCGCTTTCTACGACAAGCAGGTTACTTCTTTGCAGACGGCAGCCAAGAGTACCAGCCTTCTGATGAAACATGGAGACACCACTTATCTGGAAGTGTTGACAGCCCAACAGACGCTGTTGAATGCAAAACTTTCTAAAGTAGCGAATCGCTTCACCGAAATCCAGGGTGTGATTACTTTGTATCAGGCTTTGGGCGGCGGTAGAATGTAAAGAGGCATGTATGCGCTTTTACGAGGACTTTTTTAAGTGGATGGTATTCGTTATATTGACGGGCACCTGAATACTGATAAATTCAATGTTTGTGTATTAGAGAAAAGGCGTGCCTGTTATTAACAGCGCACGCCTTTTTATGATCATCCGGTTATTCATGTAACTGATAATCTCCGGCTTTATCTGATACGACTTGTTGCAACTCTTCAAGCGGCATTTCGTCTTTATCGAACTCAACAGTAGCTACCGGAGGGTTCAGTGTTACGACGGCTTTTACTCCATCGATGCTGTTAAGTGCTTTTTCGACATGTGTGCGACAGTTGTTGCACATCATTCCTTCTACTTTAAAATTCTTCTTCATGTTTTCTTTATTTATTGGTTCAACTTCATTGATGGGTACCACTTCTTTTTCTGCTGGTGGCACCTCTGTCTTTCTCTGGATTTTCTTCCCTTTCAGACGCAGGCTGTTGGCCACCACACTTACGCTGCTGAATGCCATGGTAGCACCTCCAATCATCGGATTCAGAAGGAATCCGTTAAGCGGGTAGAGGATACCTGCCGCAATGGGCACTCCAATCAGATTATATATAAATGCCCAGAATAGGTTCTGATGAATGGTTCTCACCGTGAGCTGGGATAAGCGAATCGTTTCCGGGATTTTCATCAGATCGGACGACAGGATAGTAATCATTGCGGTATCCATTGCTATGTCACTTCCTTTTCCCATGGCGATACTCAGGTCTGCCTGTGCCAGAGCTGCGCTGTCATTAATACCATCGCCTACCATCGCCACCTTCTTGCCCTCCTGTTGCAATTGCTTTATAAAGAGAGCCTTGTCCTGTGGAAGTACACTTGACTTATAATGTCCGATAGCTGCCTTCTGCGCTATTTCTCTGGCGGTGTCTTCATTGTCTCCTGTCAGCATGTAGACTGTAATTCCCATTTTCCGTAATCTGCGGATGGCTTCTTTTGAAGTCGATTTCATCTGATCTGTTATAGCGATCACCGCTATTGCTTTCGTAGAATGACCAAACCAGATAACCGTTTTTGCCTCTTTATGCCAGATGTCTGCCTGTTGCTGTAATTCTTCATCCGGATAAACTCCGTTGGCAATCAGTAAATCAGAGTTTCCCACATAATAGGTTTCATTATCGACCGTTCCTTTTATACCTTTTCCCGGGATATTCTCAAAACCTGTGACGGGGATGGCTGTCTCATTCTTCCATTCATTTACAACAGCTTCCGCAAGCGGATGTTCGGACAAACGTTCCAGACTATATAATATATTTCCGGTCTCTTCCGTTCCTTTGCTCCATAAGCTGTTTACAACAATGGGATGACCTTCGGTGATGGTCCCGGTTTTATCGAGTACCACTGCATCTATCTTCCGTGCGACTTCCAGGCTGGTGGCATCTTTTATCAGGATTCCCTGTTCCGCTCCCTTGCCTATTCCTACAATCAGTGCCGTCGGAGTGGCCAGTCCCAATGCGCAGGGACAGGCAATTATGAGTACGGTAACCATTGCCAGCAGTCCGTGTGTGAAGCCTTCCGTAGGTGCAAACAATATCCAGATGATAAACGACAGAACCGCTATTCCTATAATGACAGGTACAAAGATTCCTGCGATTTTATCTACCAGCTTCTGGACCGGCGCTTTACTTCCCTGCGCATCCTGTACCATGCGGATAATCTGTGCCAGCATCGTGTCCGATCCTGTCTTATCCGTCCTGAAACGAAAAGCTCCTTTCTGATTGATAGTACCTGCATATACCTTTTCGCCGGTCTGCTTGTGTACCGCTACCGGTTCACCGCTCAGCATACTTTCATCTACGTACGATTCGCCGATTGTCACTGTTCCGTCTACTGCTATGCGTTCTCCCGGTTTGACGGCAATGATATCGCCGATACGGGCTTTCTCAATCGGAACAGTCCGTTCGCCCGATTCGGTGATGATAGTGACGGTTTTAGGCTGTAGCCCTATCAGCTTTTTGATGGCGGTCGATGTGTTTTGTTTAGCCCGTTCTTCCAGTAATCTGCCTAGCAGGATGAAGGCGATAATCATACTTGCCGCCTCAAAGTAAAGATGCGGAGATACGCCTCGCGATAACCAGAAATCGGGAAAAAGCAGGTTGAATACACTGAACAGATAAGCTATTCCGGTGCTGATGGCTACCAGTGTATCCATGTTTGAAGATCCATGTTTTAATTGTTTCCACGCATGGACGTAGAAACTGCGTCCGAAGCCCAGAACCACGATTGTAGATAGAATCCACACTATATATTTCATCAGTGTGAGCTCGGAAAACCACATGCTGATTACCATAACAGGCACTGCCAATGCTACCGCTCCGATTGTTTGGGTTTTCAGTGACTGGTACCTTTTCGCATGTGCTTGTTCCGCCTCTTCGTTGGTGTCATTGCCTGTATCTGTCAGCAAATCGTATCCGGCATTCTGTACCGCTGTTTTCAATGACTGATCCGAACATTCGTCAGAATCATAAACCACCTGTGCGCTGGCTGTTGCATAATTGATAGTTGCTTCGCATACGCCCGGCTGGGCATTTAGTACCTTATCTATTCTGGCTGCACATGACGCGCAGCTCATTCCTGTGATCTGATATGTTTTTTTAGTTTTCATACGCTTTCCCTTTTTTTATTCTTTGCAAAGGTAAGGCGTAAGATGCGGAGGGTTGTTACAGAATTATGGATATGATTTATATCTTATATTTCATCCAACGGTTCCCGTTTATGTTCCTTGAGCTGCTTGAACTGGCTGGGTGTCATACCGGTCATATTACGAAATTGGGTACTTAGATGTGCAACGCTTGAGTATTGCAGCAGGTCGGCTATTTCACTGATGGAGAGTTCATCGTAGATAAGCAACTCTTTGATTCGTTCCACTTTCTGGGCAATATAGTACTTCTCTATGCTGACTCCGTTGACTTCGGAAAACAATTTGCTCAGAAAACTATAGTCGTAGTGGCATTTCTCTTTTAAGTATTCGGACAATTTAAGTTTGGAGGCATTATCTTCGTAATGTACCAATTCGATGATTGCAGTCCGAATCTGTTCGATGATGCGCATACGTTTATCGTCAATCCATTCGAATCCGTATTTTTCGAGCGCTTCTTTGATGTTTTTCCAATCATCGGGTTTTAGCTCCTCTTGTACGACAGCCTTGCCCAGTTCCACATTGAGAGGAGTGAGGTGCAGTCCTTTGAGCATTTCCGTTACAACCAGTACACAACGGTTGCAAACCATGTTTTTAATCAGGATAATGTGATTCTGCTCTGCCATAATACTACCTTCATTTAATTAATCAGATTCTAAAAGATGCGTTTCAGTAAGTTTGCAGGAAACAAACCTGTCTGCAAAAGTACGGATTTAAAAAGAAAATCAGCGTTTTTAGTTTGAGATACTCCGTATTTCATTCTTTATTCGTCTCTTTTTTTGCAGAAATACCCAATGTTTGATGAACAGGTGAATTACAACTTGGAAACTCCTATAAGAGTACTTCCGGATAAGTACAAGACTTACTTGTGAGAAGTACTTAAGTTGCCTGGTGCTAGTACTACGTTTGAGTCGGAGATGTACAACATTTGCATGAAAGATGTACTACTTTTACTCCGTGCTATTATACAGCTATTTTCTGCATTCAGCCGCTATCCCCTTCTATGAAGGCATTTGCGAATGAAGCTGAAAGGGCTGAATGCGAAGTGTCAGTACTTTGCTAGTAAATGCACCTTTTGATGTAGCTGATCTGATACCGAACAAATTTATCTCTATCTTTGTCTTATTAATATTTGGAGAATAGAAAGTAAAGGTACCGTTGGAGAAGTTGCGGGAAAGGGAATTAACTTCTTCAAAAATGGTCTTTAGTATTATCTTAACTAGTAGAAAAATGGGGAATTTAATTTCATTTATGAAAGAAGTAGCCAATGGGCTGCGGGAAAGTGGGAATTATGGGACTGCCCACATTTACAGAAGTAGCATGAGTGCTGTCATTTCATTCCATGGAAGTGATAAACTTCCTTTCAGGAAAGTTACTCAGGAGTTTCTTAAAAGTTTCGAATCGTATTTGCGGGGAAGAAATTGTAGTTGGAATACCGTTTCTACCTACATGCGTACATTGCGGGCAGTGTATAACCGGGCGGTCGACCGCCATATTGCGCCTTATGTGCCCCATCACTTCCGGTATGTTTATACAGGAACGCGCGCGGACAGGAAACGTGCACTCGATAAGGAAGATATGGAACGTTTGATGAAAGAACTTCCGAAACGATTGTGTCAGGAAAATAAAGAGTTGCAGCGTACGCGTGCGCTATTCTTTTTGATGTTTTTACTTCGTGGAATTCCGTTTGTGGACCTTGCCTATCTGAAAAAGCACGATATGGATGGAAACACAATCACTTACCGTCGTAGAAAGACCGGTAGATTATTGACCGTAACTCTGGTGCCGGAAGCCATGAAGCTGATAAAGCGGTATATGAACACCGATCCGGCTTCTCCTTATCTTTTTTCACTGATTACCAGTGGAGAAGGGACAGAAGCAGCCTATAAAGAATATCAGCTGGCACTGCGTAATTTTAATTATCAGTTAATGATTTTGAAACAGGTTTTGGGATTGACTTCAGAATTGAGTTCATACACCGCCCGCCATACTTGGGCTACGATGGCATACTATTGTGAGATACATCCCGGCGTCATTTCTGAAGCGATGGGACATTCTTCCATCACCGTAACAGAGACGTATCTGAAGCCTTTTAAGAATAAGAAAATTGATGAAGCGAATGTGACGGTAATTTCTTCTTTAAGAAAGACTTTTTTGAGTAGTAAATTCTTGAATTAGAGTAGTGTTACTTTGTAGGTAACGGGAAGAAAAGACGCTGCAAATATGAACATATTTTGGAAAACATGCAAACAAAAATGATATTTTTTCTGATAAACTACTAAAAAAAGGAAACACACAGAATAAAACTGCGGATTTTTTGAGAAGAACACGGCTTGCTCTTTAATTTTTGCAAAAGATTTCCCTCCCCTCTGCCATCGTCTGAGAGCAGGGGTTAAAAATATTCTTTACTTATTTAATGAATGTAGCCCGCAGACACCTCTGTCGGGGTGGAAATACATGCTTTCCCGTTACCTAAGAAGTAACAGAAAGACAGACCACCAAGATGAGATGGATTATGAAATGACAGCAAACAAATTTTTTATTTATTAATTGTATAACATTTAATTTACTTTTATGAGAAAATGGACGTATTTGGTCGCAACCTTGCTAATGGCGGGTACGACAGCTACATTCACGGGATGTATTGATACCGATGAACCGGAAGGTATCGTTGATCTGCGGGGAGCAAAATCAGAACTGATTAAGGCACAGGCTGCGGTAAAGCTGGTGGAAGTGGAATGGCAAAAAGCACAGGTGGCTTATTAGGAACTGGTAAACAAATCTAAAGAATTGGATAATCAGTACAAAGAGTACGATGTTCAGATGCATGCTTTAGACGTGAAACTGAAAGAACTGGAAGTAGAACGCGCACAAGCTGCTACCGAACAAGCAAAAGCTGAGGCGGAAGCTAAGATTGCTGAAGCTAACAGAGACAAAGCTTACTGGGAAAATAAAATGGCTGAAGAAGCTGAAATCTTCAAAGCAGCTATGTTGAACTATCAGACTCAGACTGCACAGGCACAAGAAGCTTATGATAATGCAATGAAACTGATTGAAGCAGGAAAACTTCTGCTTTCTGATGGAGAAAAAGCTATTATTGATAAAGCACAGCAAAGACTTTATGTTGCTTCTGCTAGCCTGAACCAATATTACGATGCTTTAAAGACAGCTCAGGATAATTATTATGATGCATTGGTTAATCCTGATCTTCCGACATTAGCTAGCTTGCAGGCTGAATTGAAGTTGGCACAGATTGCAGTTGAAAAAGCAGAAATCTTATTGGATGAGAAAAATAATATGTTAGCTTTGGCAGAAGACTTTGATGCAGCTGCATGGGATGATAAGATTCTGGATCTGAAGAAGAAGAAATCTGAATATGAAAGTGAAAAGAGCAAAGCTGATGTTGAGATCGCTACTATTAAGACTTCCGCAGATTATAAAGCTGCAGAACAAAAAGTAGCCGAAAAGATAAAAGCGCGTAAAGCTGCTAAAGAGGCATATGATAAAGCTGTAGCAGACTCTACAACACAGGTTAATACTCAGCTTGATATTGCAGCTTATAAATCTGAACCTATTAATGAAGGATTGAGGACATTATTTAGTAGTAGCAATGATTTTACATCTTTAGATGGATATACTGTTAGTACAGGTGTGTTTGATTATCTGGCTGTTCAGTATACGCAAACTGAGTACAATGCCGATTTGAAGATAGAAGATGTAACAGCTAGAACTAGTAAGGCATCTCTTACTCTGATGAAAGTGAATGCCTGGATTGATGCTTTAGGTAAATATTCTGTAGACGAAAATGGAGTTGAATGGAATAAGTTGACTTTGGCAGAAAAAGAAAAGGCAGCCAAAGATGCTAAAGAAAAATTTGAAAAAGATAAAGCTAACTGGGAAATTTCTGCAAAAGCGGTAAAAGGTACAGCAACTACAGTACCAACTACTGATTTGAAAGAGGTGACAGATGCTTATAATTCTTCTTATGCCGCAGTAGAATCTGCAGTGAAAGCTTATAATAGTGCATGGGATGCCGTATATCAAGCTGCTTATGATGCTGCTGTAGAAAAAGAAAAAGCTTCGGTATTGGAGAAAACATACCGTGACAATATGATTACCGCATTGTCTCCTACTAGTAAGGCTGCATGGGAGGCATTGACTCCTGCTGAACAAACTACCAGCAAACTGGAAGCTATATTGGACGATACAGTGAAACAAGCTAAAGCAAAGGCTGATGCTAATGCTACTTTGGCTGAATGGCTGAAACTTGATCAGACTGTTGCTGATTTGGCTGCCAAAGGTGAAGCTGCAGGAAATCAAGCTCTTGCTGATGATAAAGATAAGAAAGTAGAAAAGGCTAAAGCTGCATTGGTTGAAGCTGCTGGAAAGGCTGCTACTGCTGTTGCTAAGGTGGCTCCTGCAATTAGTACTTATTCTGCTCTTGCTGCTAATCCTTACGGTCAGATACTGGCTAATACAGTTAGTGTTGAAGATATGACAGGCAAAGATGCTTTCTATAAAGAAGAGGAAAAAGATGGTAAGAAAACTGGCCACATGCAGGCATTACGCTCTGATATTTCTGCAGATGAGTTTACTAAATTAAGTGCAACTAAGTTAGATCGCAATACAGCTGAAGATGCTTTAGAGTATACCTCTGATGCTACTTTTGGTACTGTGATTCCTGGCGAAGACAGACTTGTTGAAGTAACAGAAGCAATGGTCCGCGCTTATATTAAGCAGAATAATAGTGCTGTTTTGACTGACTTTGGTACTTTGGGAGCTATGATGGCTGCTAATGACGATGTACAGACTTGCAAAGATATGATTGCTGCTGCCGACTTGATTAAACCATTGAAGGCTCAAATGGAAGGTGTACTTGCCGATCTGAATGCAGAAATAAATACGAATACAGCTTTAATGGATCCGTTTATTGCAAAAGCTGACGAGACTCGTATTGCTCTGAAGACTGCTAAAGAAGAGGTGAAGAAAGCACAAGAGGAACAAGATGCATTGACTGCTGAAGCTGAGGCTAATAGTAAGAAGTTTGCTGAATTGATCCAAGATTACGATGGCTTGATTAGTGTTGTTCAAGATCAGATTGATGGTATCAACGGTGGTGTAGTCACTGGTACTGTGGTAACTGTAGAATCTGTTCTGAATTATTGGAAGAATGAAGTTGCTACTCAGGAAAAATCAGTTGAAGAAGCTAAACAGAAGGTTACTGCAGCAGAAAAGAGCATTGAACTGTTCAACAAGGGTGAATATAAGGAAGCTTATGTAATAGAACAGAAGAAACTTGCTTTGGAAACAGCTCAAGAAGCTTATGATGTAGCGAAAGCAATCTATGATACTGCTCTTGCACAAGTTAAGGCTGTATTGGAAACCTTGAGTAAGTAATTTCTTAATCACGTAAAAGTAACAAGATGATAAAGAAACTATGCACATTACTTTTGCTGACCTGTATAACAGCTGCGCCTTCATTGGCGCAGCGTTACAGCAGCAGTGATGATGCGTCGTTTGCCCCGAAGAAAGGACAGTGGCAGGTTTCGGTTTTACTTGGTAGCGGGAAGTTCTTTAATGAGAACACTTCTTACCTGCTGCCCAAGTTTACTAATACCGAAGGAGTAGTCGGACTTCCCAATGGAGGAACGGATAACTCCGGCAATCTGAACCGCTATCTGAACATCGGTAGTCTGAACAATAATAGTCTGGTCAATATAGCCGGAATCGAAGGAAAATATTTTCTGTCTGACAACTGGGATCTTAATTTTCAGTTCAGCATGAATATCAGCCTGACTCCCAAAAAAGACTATGTAGAAGGAGATAACAGTGTACCCGATATGATTATCCCTGCGCAAAGCTATATCAATGCGCAGATGACCAATAACTGGTATATGTCTGTCGGCTCTAACTATTATTTCAAGACTCGCAACGAACGTATTCATCCATACCTGGGAGGCGCGCTTGGCTTCCAGATGGCACGCATTGAAACAACTGAACCATATACCGGAGATACCTATAAGGACAGTGACGACTCGGAAGAACTTCCTTCGCAGGTTTACACCTCAGGAAGCAAAGCCGGGCAGATGTACGGTTTCAAAGTAGCTGCCGTAGCAGGTGTCGAATATAGCATTGCCAAAGGATTTATTTTCGGTTTCGAGATGCAACCTCTGGCTTACCGCTATGATCTGATACAGATTTGTCCGAAAGGGTTTGATAAGTACAATGCTGGTCACCATAACATCAAGATATTCGAAATGCCGATGGTGAAGCTTGGATTCAGATTCTGAAGATAAATGATTATACAAATGTATAAATGAAAAGTGAAAGCCGCTCTGCTGACTATTGGCGGGCGGCTTTTCTTTCTTTCAAGAAGAAATAAGAGTTCAATGAAAAGATATGTGGAGCTATTACCCTTTTTCATTGGGGTATTGGTGATGGGAGCTTGCTCTCAAATGAAAGGTTATAAGATTGAAGGCAGTGCACCTCTGGCTGAATTTGAAGGGAAAATGGTCTATATGAAAGATGCCTCAACCAACAGTTTGATAGACAGTGCAAGAATTGTAAATGGAAAGTTTGCTTTTGCAGACACGACCAATGTAGAAAGACCGGTAATTAAAATTTTATCCATTCATGCTAGCAAGACAGGACTGGAATACCGTTTGCCTGTAGTGATTGAAAATGGTACTATCAAAGCTAGCATTTCTGAGGTGGTTTGTACAAAAGGCACATTGCTGAATGAACGGATGCAGGATTTTCTTCTGGCTGTTGATGAATATTCTGCTACTTGTACAGATAAGCCGGTAGAGCAGATCAAAGTCGGTTTTACGGAATTACTGAAAAAATATATTGAGATTAATAACGATAATGTGATTGGCTCCTATATCCGGACAGCTTACCGGTCATCACTATAATGCGATGAATATTTGTCAATACAGAGATTGCTGAATAAACAAGAATCCAATCATAATAATCCTTCTCATGATGTCTCCCGGATTAATGCACTACTTCTTTATGAAAAGGAGATGTTTATAACGTGAGAAACAAAAATGTGCCCTTGTGAAAGTCCCTGTTTTTGTATTATTATGTATTCAAGGACGTTCCTGTTTCCCACATTTCCCCTTTTTCCCTCGGGAACGTCCTTTTGATTTTTACTTTTCAACGAATGTATTCAGTGAGTGAGCCTGCAGGGTAACACATAAATAGCGATTTCCCAATTTCACAGTCACTTCCTTAGCTTCTCCATTGAAGTTTCCGGCTATTACTACTTGCTTCTTTTGCGGAGTCATAACTATCATTACCGGTGTCTTGTCATCTTTGCCTGCTTTATAAGACAGTATCTTTGATCCTGGAGTTATGTAGTGACTATAATGTTTTACTGCATAATATTCAGGGGTATATGTGGCTGTTCCGGCTTTTGAATCGACATGAATCAGCGCATTTTGTTTCCAGCCCCAACCGCTGAAACCTCCATCATACAGAATCGCATTCCAGAAAGTATACTCTTCACAACCATTACCCAGATAATGATTCATCAGACCGAAGGTATGTTCGGCTGCTTTCCAGTCAAAAGAGCCCCAGCCGCACTCACTTTCTGTCTGTACATATTTGTATTGCGGATATTTGGCACGAAGACGAGGCAGGATCTGCCCGCCTTCCCACTGGAAGCCGACTCCTTGTATTGTCTCCGGCATTCGCGGATCGGATAATACCTGATCAATGATGTCATAGCGGTTGGTATTGATGGTGCCTAAATACACCTTAACTTCCGGATGACGCTTCTTTAAAGTGGGAGCGAGATACTCAACATTGAAACGGATAATACCTTCCGGCGTCCAGGCACAGCCCGGATAGTTTGTGTAACTCCATGATTCGTTCTGGAACATGACCATAGAAACGGGAATGCCTTGTTCTTTGTACGCGTCAATAAATTTGCAGAAATAGTTGGCGTATGTTTGCAGATAGCGCGGGTCCTGTATAAAGTAATCGTTCACTGCCAATTGGTGTGGGAATACTCCGTCTCTCTTTTCGGTGTTATCTTCAAACAGAGCTACGTCTGATAGCGGAGACATCTGATTCTGATTACGGTCACTACGTACTGAATAATAATGGTTAATCTTCATCCAGGAAGGAGGCGACCAGGGGGATGTCCAGAAAGTCATATTCGGATTGTACTGCTGTGCCGCTTTGATGAAAGGAATCAATGTCGTTTTATCCCGGTTGATATTGAAATGCTTTAACTGGAAGTCGCCGGATACTTCGTCGCAACTGTACCAGTCACGGGCGTAGTCATTGGCATTCATGGAAAAACGTCCCATATTGAATTTCAAGTCTCCTTCGGGAGAAAAGAGTTGCCGGAGAATTGTTTCCTGTTGTGTTCTTGGGAGCATGTTAAGCGCGTCCCATCCCAGCTCATTGAAGCATGTTCCCCAAGCTTTGAAGGTAGTGCCGTCTTCCGAACCGTCTATATCAAGCACAGGAGCCTGTGCGGCTTTCGTCTGTAGTTTGATTTTGGCTTGTTGCCAGGTGTTTCCTTCCGTACTGCTGATCCATTCGTAGGATTGTGCATATATATTGCTTATGGAGAGTGTCAATGCTATCCCACTCATTAAGATTGTTTTTCTAATGATGTTCCTCATATTTCTATATATTCATTATTGGTTATTATTCATAGGTTTCTATGGAGATATTTGCCTCCGGCAATCCTTTTGCGGAGACAGTGAGATGAATGTTTCCTTCTTGTGTATCGGGTTGCACGATAACTATTGCTTTTCCACGGAATGTTTTGGGAGTCAGGGAACGGAAACTTCTCATATCATCGGCACTTCCGTTTCCGGAAGCGATGACCGAACCTTTTCCGCCGGATTTGATCTCCAAAGGAATCTCACAGTCGGGAATGACTCTTCCGTCTTTATCCAAGACTTCAATTTTTACGTATGCCAGATCATTTTTATCGGCTTTTATCTTAGATCGGTCAGCAGTCAGACGGATACTTGCCGGATTTCCGGCAGTGTTGAGTGCTGCTGAAGCGGTTTCTTTCTTTCCTTTCACGTTGCAGGCTTTTAATTCTCCCGGTTCGTAGGGAACTTCAAAAGAAGCGGTATAAGTATCGGGTGTTGTTTCCTTTTCACCTATCAGGCGATTGTTCAGATACAGTCGTACTTTGGGAGAACGGCTATAAACATGTACGGTCATCGTTTTGCCTTCCATGCCTTTCCAGTTCCAGCTTAACAGTTCGTTTTTCCATCCCCAATAGTTGATATCTTCTCTTTTTCCATTGGCTACAGGCGGTTGAACAGCCAATGAGATATCTCGTCTGTTCCAAAGTATGTCCCGATAGTAAGATTGTGGTTTCTTATCTCCGCAGAGATCGATATCACCGCACCAGGCATTGTACCAGGGCCATCCCATGAATTGAGGACTGTGTTCTCCGGGAGCGAGTTCAAGAGTATGTGCCAAACCGGCTTCACCCAGATAATCGATGGCTGTCCACACAAAGTCTCCAATCAGATAGGGGTTCTTGTCAATCAGATTCCAGTTTTGTGCCGCTTCCTTGGGAACAGATTCGCTGCCGTACATCACCCGTTCGGGAAAATGTGCGTGATCGTTCTCGTATTCTTTCCATTGATAGTTGTAGCCGGAAACGTCGAGATTGCGGAATGCTCTTTCCGAGTCTTTTTCCCAGCTGAAATGTCTTCTGTCCCAAAATGCGTTGACTGCGGCGGTAGAGGGGCGGGTAGTGTCATATTTTTCAATGGTTGCAATGAGTTTCTTTGCAATCACTTCTCCGGTCGGTTCGTCTGCACGTTCGGCTATTTCATTACCGATACTCCACATGATAATAGATGGATGGTTTCTGTCTCTGCGGAGCATGGTTGTCATGTCATGTTCGCTCCATTCGTCGAAATACTGGTGATAATCCTGCGGACGTTTGGCTTGTTGCCATTGGTCGAATACTTCGTCAATAACAAGTAATCCCAGTTTGTCACATGCTTGCAGGAAGTATTCTGAAGGCAGATTATGAGAACATCTGACCGCATTGAATCCGTTCGCTTTCATCAGTTCTACTTTGCGTTCTTCTGCTCTGTCGAGAGCTACTGCACCCAACAGACCATTGTCATGGTGCAGGCAACCGCCTCTTAGTTTCAGTGGTTTTCCATTTAGCAGGAATCCTTCTTTTGCATTGAACTCAATGGTACGTATGCCGAAAGGGACCGTTATCTGATCCGATTCCTCTTTGTCTGACCGGACGGAAATATGGGCCGTATATAAATGAGGTGAATCGACGGACCATAACTCCGGTTTCTTGATTTCAAAGGAGAGGGAGAGGGGAGTATTTCCTTCTCCTGCTATATTCACCTGTTGGGTTGCAGAGTAAACTTCAGCGCCCTGCGGGGAAAGAATCCGCACGTTCAGATGACTGACAACTTCTTCTTTATGGGCGTTATGCAGAATGGTGTGAAGATTGACTGTTGCTTTTCTGCCTTCTACTTTAGAAGCGTCTACGAAAGTATCCCATTCGTCTAAGTGGACTTTATCTGTTTTTATCAACCATACATGGCGGTAAATCCCGGAACCTGCATACCAGCGGCTGTTCAGTCCTTCATTAATGACTTTTACGGCGATTGTATTGGGAATGCCGGGGGCATTACAGTATTTATTAATGTCGATTCTGAAAGGAATATATCCGTAGGCATTGAAACATGCCTTTTGTCCGTTTATCCATACTTCCGTCTGGTTGTAAGCACCTTCAAAATAGAGGGAGAGGATTTTGTCCGTATCTCCCGGTTGGAGGATCAGTTCTTTTCTGTACCATCCTTCACCGCCTACGGTCTGTCCGGTATCCGGTCCGCCTATGCTCATGCGGGAAAAAGGACCGATGGTTATACCTTCTCTTTGTACGGGTAGAGGTTCCACACTCCAGTCATGGGGAATGTCAAGCACTCTCCATCCGCTGTCGTTGAAGGAAGGTTGTTCGGCATTTGCAATGCATCCGTGATAGAATTTCCAATGTTGGTTCATGTTTATCTTACGTTCCGAAGCAGAAATGCTTGTCGTAAAACTTAACATGGAAAAAGAAATAGCCAATAAGATGGCTGAGAATCTGAAATGTTTGTCCATAGCTTTTGTCATTCATTTGATATGTGGACAAAGGTAGGGAAGAACATCAATCCGGCAGAACAACAATGTAACAAACTACTGCAATAAATGTATCAAAATCTATGCTGACATATTTGTAGCAGGTGTTTGATGTAATTATACTCGTCGACTTTACATATCTTATTTATGATATTGAGTAGGAAGTACTCCGAACATTTCTTTAAAACATTTGCTGAAATAACTGGGGGTGGCAAATCCTACTTTTTCGGATATTTCAACAATAGACAGGTCTGTGTCCGTTAATAACCGGGCTGCTTTCTTCAACCGGATACTTCGGATAAATTCTGTCGGCTTTTGTCCGGTAATGGATTGAAGCTTACGGTAAAGATTCATTCGACTCATACACATGTCGTCGCTGAAGAGTTCTACGCTATAATCGTTGTTATCCAGATTCTTCTCGACGAATGCCACCGCTTTTTTCAAGAACTCTTCATCCACTTTTGAAGTGGTCAGGTCTTCCGTATTCACTTCTATTTCTGTCAGGAATATCTGTTTACGCTTCTGTTGCAGTGCAAGCAGATGATGAATGCGATTGTCCAGAATTTCCATGTTGAAAGGCTTGGTCAGATAACAGTCAGCTCCTGATTTATAACCTTCCAATATACTCTCGTCGCCGGTACGGGCAGTGAGCAGTATGATGAAGAGGTGGGAGGTTTTGACATTCTGTTTCAGACGATGACATAATTCGAACCCGTCTATTCCCGGCATCATGACGTCACTTACCACTATATCCACTTCTTTTTCGTTGGCGATGGTTTCTGCCTCTTCTCCATTGGAAGCTTCCCACACCTGATATTCTGTCTCTTATACACATCTCCGAGCCCA
>OJQF01000436.1_pt1 | contig 23156 bp, 23 predicted proteins | sample 1598681 | NCBI WGS metagenome assembly OJQF01 (sample SAMN03922506, study PRJEB24848) | human gut metagenome | isolation source: stool sample | host: Homo sapiens | place: Germany | collected 2011-11 | reverse complement strand
AAATATGTAAACTATGTCCTTGCACATTCTGTAAACTATGTTATCACACTATACACAAGCCCCTCCCCTACAAAAAATTTTCGATGATATTAATTTTTCTTATAGCTTTGCAATGAAACCAAAGTCGTAATTTACATCAACAACGAAACCCCGCCGTTTCGCTATCCGTCGCCAGACCGCAACATTTTCAAAGGCGAAATTACCACGTCACATTGCAGCCCCGCCGATAATGAAAGTTACGCCGCTGTCAAATCTTTAGAACGGCGGAATTTGCTGCGGCTCACAGCCGCCCGCCGTTTCGCTATCCGTCGCCGAACTGCAACATTTTCAAAGGCGGAATTTGCTGCGGCTCACAGCCGCAACGGCGTAATTACCACGTCACATTGCCGCCCCGCCGATAACGAAAGTTACGCCGCTGTCAAACCTTTAGAACGGCGGAATTGCCTGCGGCGGTACGCCGCCGTTAGCGCTTGAGGTTTACTATTTCTTCGAGCATCGTGTCCGAAGTGGTGATGATTCTTGAGTTTGCCTGGAAGCCTCTCTGTGTGATGATCATATCGGAGAATTCCTGCGACAAGTCAACGTTAGACATTTCGAGCGCACCCGATACTACAGAAGCAGAACCGTTTTCGCCTGCAATGTTTACCTGAGGCTGACCCGATGAAAGAGTTTCTCTCCAGTAGGAGCTTCCCACCTGCTCAAGACCGTTGGGGTTATCGAATGTAACAATATCAATTCTGCCGAGCATTATGATACCGTGTACGCTGTGTACACCGTAAATAGTGCCGTCCTCGTTGATATATACGCTGTCAAGATCCTTTACCGTCTGCGTAGCCGCAACACGTCCGTCTGTCATCTTGATATTGCCCAGAAGCTGGACCATATCAGAGAAGAAGTTGTTCGAGCCGCCTGCAAGACCTACCTTGCCGTCTGTGGCAAGAAGCGTTTCAAGTGCGCCGTTCGCAGCGTCCCAGTCCGTACTTGTAACCTTAAGCTGATACTTTTCGTTACTGCCTGCCGCCTTGTCTACAGCCGCCTGTATGTCGGCTACCGTAGCACCGGGGCAAACGCTTATCGTAAGACCGTTGTCCGACCACTTTGCCGTTGTGTCTGCGGCATTCTTTGAATATCTTAAGTTTATCGTGTAGTTGTTTGCGTATTCTCCTGCGTTTACTGTCGTAAATGTAAGAGAAGCCTTTGTTGTTCCGTCGTCCAGCTTCATTGTGTTTGTAGCTGTCGTTGCAGGAATATCTGCCGCAGGAGGCACCGTATCAAGCTCAAAGTGGAGCGGAAGTACGCCCTCAATGCTTACACCGCCGTTTTCGCAAGCACGGGTCACAGCGTCCTCAAGATCGTTGAGGTTTGTATAATCATTCTTTTCGTTCAGCTGTACAACGAGCTTGTTTCCGCTCATATAAGCGTAATCGCTGTTGCCTACCGTAAAGCCTACCGATATGTTGCCGTCCGGAGTCGCTGTATCTGCCGATACTGTAAGCGGATATGTACCGCCCTTGTATGTAATTGTCTTTGAGTAGTTTGCTTCATTATCGAGAACCTCGGGAACTACGAATGTAATTCTGTTGGATGATGCGTCAACGCCTGTTGCATCACCGCTTACGCCGAGTACCATATTACCGTTTGAGTCTACGAGGTTTCCTGCGTTATCAACGTTAAAAACGCCTGCTCTTGAATAGAAGATGTTGCCGGCTTCGTCCATTACCTGAAAAAATCCGTCGCCCGATAAAGCACAGTCATAAACGCTGTCAGAATATGTGAAGCCCGACTGTCCCATTACCTGTCCGATAGCGCCCAGCTTAGTGCCGTAACCTACCTGAGAGGGATTTACACCACCCTGGAGGTTAGAACCTGCCGAGCCGTTCTTCTTAGTCTGGTAATATACCTCCTGGAAGGTAGTTACACTTGTCTTGAAGCCTGTAGTGTTGACGTTTGCAATGTTGTTACCTATAACGTCCATCTTCTGCTGATGTGTCTTTAATCCTGACACGCCCGAGAATAAAGATCTAACCATGATCTGTTCCTTTCTCCATCGTGCCGACCGTTCTTACCCGTCTGTCATTCGGGGTAAGGAATACTTCCTTTCGGTCCGGTATTACATAATTACGGTCGAGTCGATGTTCGTAAAAATATTACCTTTTAAATCTTCCTGTGACATAGTTGTGATTACCGTGCGGTTTTTCACACTTACCACAAAAGCAGTCCTGTCTACGAGTACCAGTGTTTCGTTGCTGCCCTTTTCTGCGGCTATTTCAATGCCGTCATTAAGTCTTTGCAGCATATCCGAGTCAAGTATCTCGATATTTCTGCTTTCTATACGCTTCATTGCGTGTTTCGAAAAGCCTACCGCCGAGTTTCTCGCATCAAGCTCGCTTTGCAGAGCTTCTGCAAATGTTCCTCCCGACTGTTGTGCGGCCTTTTCAGCATTCCCTGCTTTTGCGGTGTTAACGTTGCCTGTCGAAATCTGCAGATTCCGCAGCTTGAGTTCATTTATCAACATAACACTGCCGCCTTTTTATTTACTTGTTGCCCCCGGCACTGCCTGCCGGAGCTTCCGTGTTCTTGTCAGCCGTACTTCCCGTACCCTCGCTGACGTGTACTATCTCGTCAATAGAGTAGAGATAATTGTCTATCACTATCTTTGCGTCGCCGTCCTGCATTTCTGCCGACTCGACCTTGCCCTTTGCATAGTAGAATTTGCCGTCGTCGCCGAGTACCTTTACCGTTACTTCCTTGCCCACATATCCCAGTGCCTCGGTCATCGTGTGTAACGTACCCTTGCTTACCGTATCGCTTATCGCCTTTACCGCCGATAAATCATACTGCTTACCGTCAACTACTACCTTCACATCGCTTCCGCTGATGTTTACTCCGGTGCATACGCCCGATAAAAGCGTTCCGTCGTCGCTCTGCGCATTCATTGTAAGCGTCTTGCCTACAAGACCTGCCGCATAGTTTGACATACTGTACTTCAGATTGTCCTGCTGTGCCTGTAATGCCGTGAACTGTGCCATCTGCGACACGAACTCGGTATTGGACGTAGGCTCAAGCGGATCCTGATTGCTCATTTCCGCCATAAGCAGACTGAAGAACGTATCTGTGCTTATCGTATCGTTCTTGCCCGAATTCTTGAAAAGGTCCTTATACTTTTCGTGATTTGACTGTACACTCTGAAGATTTGAAATGTCTGCCATCTGTTATCCTTTCATGTCAGTCCGACCGATAAAAAATCAGTCCATCGTCTGAATCTCCCCCAACAGATTTTCAAAGTCGTCCGTGTCATTCTTCTGCTGACCGTGTGACTGCTGTCTGTAAGGGTTCTTACTGCTGCCGTCAAAATCTCTCTGGAATAATTCAGCCTGCGAGGTTTCCACCTTGTACGAGGTAAGCTCTACATCGTCATTCTTCAGCGCATACGCAAGCTGCTGTGACCTTGCCTGTAAAAGCTCCTTCGCCGCCTGAGTTTCCGTCAGTATCTCAACCGTGAGTTTTCCGCCCTCATTTGCCATACGAACCGTGATTTTGCCCAGTGTTTCGGGTGTAAGCACAACTGTAAGCGTGCTTTTGCCGTTCGCCTTAGGTGCGTGTTCGCTCACAAACTCAGCCATATCGCTTATCGGTACTCTGACCGTGCGGATTTCCTGCCCGTTTTCGTCATAACGGCTTTCTGTTCTTGCAAATACATCACTGCCCTTTGCAAGCATATCGCTTACCGCATTCTTGTCGGTAACCTTCTGCTCGGTTTCAAGGTCGCTGTCAGACTTAGTAACCTCGTTTCCTTTGGCTATCGCCCTCAGCTCATCGCTCTTGCTTTCGATGTTCCTCTTGGCAAATGCCATTCTCTGCGTGCTGTCATCCTGCGTCTGCATATCCTGCTTCACGCTGTTGTCACCGTATTTTTCGTATGACGTTACCGTAAATTCAGCCTTTACGGCCTCAGAATTACCTGCTTTTACACTATCCGCTTTTACACCGTCCGCTTTTATACCGGCTGTTTCCCGACTTCCGATATTGTCGGTTTTATCGGTAGAAATCATATCCACCTCAGATCGTATATTATCCGCATCTGAAGACTTTTCGGCATTTCCGACAGCCATGCTTGCAAAAGCGTCTGACTTGTCAGCCGTTGCAGCCACAGCATTTTCACCGGCAATGCTGTCTGAAGCGATTTCCGCTTTGACGTTCGTTTGGTTTACAGTATCCGCAGAGTCACTGTTATTCATCTGAATTTCACTCGCAAAATCATTTGCGGCGGAAATCTCTCCGTTTTGTAAACCGAGAGCCGTATTAACGTCATTCCCGTCTGAAATTCCGCTGAAAGCGCCTTCTTCTGATAACACATCGCCTATCGGACTGCTGACCTCAAGACCGTTCATGATCTGCATAAGTTCGCTGTTGTCCGTCTGCATTGCATCGGCATAAAACTGCATCGTACCGCCTTGCAGATATCCTGCAAGCTCGGCTGTTTTAAGCAGTTCCTTCAGTTCCTGTGCATTCTGCTCAAGCTCGTTCAGCCCGCTTAATATCTCGCCGTTCATAACAGCCTTATTATCGGCATTCATTCGCACAGCCGAGTTCATATTGCACTGCTGACCGCTTGTTACCATAGCACCGAGCGTATCGGAGAAGCCTCCGGCAGTACCGCTTGCTGAGCCGTTTTGTACGCTACCTGCCGAGATTGTGGCGGCATTGCCTGCAAACGTTGTAACAACGGCAGGCAATACTGCTGTCCCATTCATCATATCTCACCCCCTTTCAGTGCTATTCATTGTCAAAAATAATATATGCTTTTTAACAACTTTTATATATTTAACGGGTTTAAACCGTTAAAATTTATGAAAATTGCACAGCTTTCCACCTTGTATTGTACCACATTTCGAACTATATGTCAACAATTTACGGTGTATTATCTCCGTTTGAAGAGCCGTTTGTCACAAATTCCTCTATGATCTGCTCCTGCTCCTTCTGAGATGCGTATCTGTACTCCTCAAGCTGTTTTTCCTCCAGCTTTTCAAGCTTAGAAACCTCTTTTGTAGCGTCTATGACCTTTTGAAGCTGATTTTCGATTTCCTCACGCTTATGCGCCATAAGCCCCTTTATGCGATATATGTCCTGTTGCAAAGAGGAAACATATTTCTTGTGCAGCGACAATCTCATAGCGGTAGTGCCGCCCCGCACAAGCTCATTCAGCTTGTCTATGCTCTGTTCGTACTCAGCCACCTTTGCGTCAAGCTCGCTTTGCATTTCCGCAAGCTCCGCCCTTAGTCTGCCGAGTATTGATTTCTCGCTGTCAAGCACCTGATCGTTGTACTTTTTCAGCGACTGCAATGTAAAATTAAACTTCTTCATATCGCATTAATATCAGGAAACCGCCGCCTTTAACAGCTTTATGGTATCCTCCATCGAGAACGATTCATACATTCCCTGCATCAGAAAATCGTTTATCTTGTCTATCTTCTTTATCGCCTCGTCAAGAGCCGGGTTTGTACCCTTCTTGTACGCTCCTATCGAGATAAGGTCAGCGTTGTTGTTGTAAAGCGCAAGCAGATTTCTCAGCTTTCCTGCCGCTTTATTATGCTCCGGGTCTGCAATTGCCGACATAAGACGTGAGATGCTCGGCAGTATGTCAATTGCAGGATAATGGTTCTGCGCCGCTATCTTACGGCTCAGCACTATATGTCCGTCAATTATACCTCTTACGGTATCAGATATAGGCTCGTTTGTATCGTCACCCTCAACAAGCACAGCATAAATTCCCGTTATACTGCCCTTTTCGAAGTTTCCCGCCCTTTCGAGCAGCTTCGGCATTGCGGCGTATATTGACGGGGTATAGCCTCTTGCAACGGGAGGCTCGCCTGTCGAAAGACCTATCTCACGCTGTGCCATAGCAAAACGTGTAAGATTATCCATCATCAGCAGAACGTCCTTGCCCTGAGAGCAGAAATATTCCGCTATAGCCGTAGCCGTCATAGGACATTTATTTCTCATCATTGCAGGCTGATCCGATGTTGCGACAACAACGACCGACCTTGCCATACCTTCTTCTCCGAGGTCGTTTTCTATAAATTCTCTTACCTCTCTGCCACGCTCGCCTACAAGCGCTATAACGTTGAGATCGGCCTTTACCTTTCGTGCAATCATACCCATAAGCGTTGACTTACCTACACCAGAGCCTGCAAAGATGCCCATTCTTTGCCCCTTGCCCATTGTGAGAAGTCCGTCGATCGCCTTTACGCCAAGCTCTATAGGCTCGTGTATTTTCGGTCTGGTGAGCGGATTTACAGGAATGCCCGCTATAGGCACTGTGTCTGTATATTCAATAGGCTCTCCGTCGTCAAGCGGATTTCCCAGTGCGTCGATTATTCTTCCTATCAGCTTGTCGCCGGCTCTCACATTCAGCTTGTCGCCGGTGTTGTCAACTATACTGCCGGGACCTATGCCCTCAAGGTCGGTATACGGCATAAGCAGTACCTTATGCTCGTTGAATCCCACCACTTCGGCAGGGATATGCGACTTCATATCCTTTGTGTAGATACGGCACACATCGCCTATACTGCACAGCGGTCCGCTCGCCTCGATCGTCATTCCGACTATCTTTTCAATTTTACCCAGATACTTATATGTATCGGTAGTTCTGAGTTCTGTCAGAAATCCGCCGAGATCCATGTTAAAGTCCTTTCAAATAAGGGAGTTATTCGCTTTGTTCTTCGCCGCCGTTATTGTCGGGTTCTGCCTGTGCCGCAGTTTCTTCCTGCTTCCCGGCCTTTTTTCTTGACGGCGCTCTGCGGTACTTTCCTCTGCCCAGCTCCTCTATCATCTTGAGCTGTGTCTGTATTCCGGCATCGGTAATTTCACTGCCGTTGTCAATTATAACAGTACCGCTCGGTGCGTCCTTAAGCACCTCGACCTCCACGTTCTTTACATTTGTGAACAGCTTTTTGAAATAGTCGGTATCCGCCGCCATTTCTTCGCTGACATCGGTCTTTGATAAGGTCAGCTTTACATATTCACTGCCACGGAAACTCTTTCCCGCTTCCTTTATCGTTTTCTTGACGACCGCCTTGTCCTTCTGACCGAGTGAGTTCAGCGTTATGCGGTTTACTATCTCCATTACCGTGTCGAATATCTCGACCTCGTAGCTGTCAAAAAGCTCCGCCTTGTCGCTTACCATCTGCTCGCTGAGCCTTTTGATCTCCGAGAGCATATCACGGCATTTGTCAAGCCCTGCGGCATATCCGTCCTCGTGACCCTTCGCAAAGCCGTCCGACCTGCTTTTTTCAAAGATTGCCTCAGCCTGCGCCTTTGCTTGTGCGGCATAATCCTGCGCCTGCTGTTCGGTTTCGCTGAGTATTTTCTGTGCTTTTTCACGGGCATCGGCAAGTGCCTTTTCACCCTGCTCACGATAATAGCTTGTTATCTTCTCTTTTTCCTGCTCAAGTTCCTGCCTGTGCTTTGCCGATGCTTCATCGGTGACCGCCGTATTTTCTGCGGTGTCGGCCGTCACTGTTTCCTGCAAGGGAGCTTGCGGTGCGACAGGCTTTACTTTTATTGAGTTGTCGATAACAACTGTATCTGTTGTAGGCTGTACGGGATAATAACCGCCACGACCCGCCTTGAATACGCCTGCCAAAATATATTCCTCGCTTTCGTATTATGCGATGATTTCGTCTTCCTTGTTGCCCTTTGAGATAACGAGAGTACCCTCGTCCTCAAGTCTGCGTATGATGGATACGATTCTCTGCTGAGCCTCCTCAACATCACGCATACGGACATTGTGAAGATACTCAACGTCTGTCTGTACACTTTCACGCATACGGGTAGACATATTTGCATAGATGCACTCTGCGACCTCGGGAGTAGAGCCCTTGATAGCAACCGCAAGATCCTTTGAATCGACCTCCGGTATAAACGCCTGTATAGCCATATTGTCGAGAGTTACTATATCCTCGAATACGAACATCTTTGAGCGTATATCGTCTGCCAGCTTCGGATCTCTCAGCGTCAGTTCGTCGAATATGTATTTTTCTGTTGCACGGTCTACGTTGTTCATGACCTCCGCAACATAGTCTATACCTCCGACCTCTGTGGTGTCGGCGGTAACAAGATTGTCAAACTTCTTTTCAAGCGTGCGCTCTATAGACTTTACGACATCGGGCGATGCCCTGTCCATCTTAGCCATACGCTCGACTACATCTATCCTTGTTTTCTTGGGCAGCTCGCTTAAAATAGCCGATGCCTGATCGCTCCTTGCGTAAGAAAGTATCAGCGCAATTGTCTGCGGATGCTCGTTTTGTACCATTGCAAGCAGGTTTTTATAGTCTGCCTTGCGGACAAACGCAAACGCTTTTGTCTGGAACTGCTTTGTTATCTTTTCAAACAGCGCCTGTGCCGTCTGCGGACCAAATGCCTTTTCAAGTATGTCACGGGCATACTCCACACCACCCTCGGATATTACCTTCTGGGTAAGGCAAAGCTCATAGAACTCGTTAAGAACGCTGTCCACCACTTCCATAGGGTAGTAGTTCATTCTTGCTATTTCAAGCGTGATCTGCTCTACCTCCTCATCGGAGAAGTGCTTGAATACCTCGGACGCATTTTCCGTACCGATAGAGCTTATGATTATTGCCGCCTTTTGTGCGCTGGTGAGTGCCTCCATATATATCCTTCCTTTATGCTATCAATATCATTCGCCGTTTTTCATCATAGAACGTATGAGCTGGGCAACGACATCGGGATTTGTGCGTGAGAAATCCTTGATTTCCTTCTTGAGAACCGCACTCTTTGACTCGTCGTCATAGTCGTCAAGGTGCTGTATGTTGAATTCTTCGTCCGGCTGAGGCTGAGGCTCAAAGCTGAGAGCGGCTGATTCCTGCGCCGCCTGTGCCGCCGCTGCCTGTGCGGCCGCCGCCTTGGCTCTTGCTTTTGCACGTTTCTTCTTCTTTGCGTTGCTTGTAAGGATAGCTACGATAAGCAGTGCAAGCACAAGAAGTCCGAGCAGGAGTATGATATAAACCGTCCAGTCAACGCTTCCGCCTCTGTTTATCGTATTGCCGTTGCCGTTAGTGCCGTTGTTGCCGTTTATAACAAACGGGTAGTTTGCAACCGTAACATTTGCAACGTCTGCGCCGATAGCAAACGCAATTACTTCACGGAGCTGTTCCTTGTCCGCTTCAAGCATATTGATCTGATCTACAGTTACAGCCGCCGTTATTTTATCTACCGAATAGCCGTTCTTTTCAAGCTGTCTTATCTCGGTGTTTACAAGACGCTTTACGGTAATGCTGTTCTGATAGTAATATTGGTTATCGCCGTCGCCTGTGATAGTCGGATAGTTCGGTGAAATGTCGCTGTTGCTTGTTGTGCCTACAACGCCCGACAGCGAGCCTATACCGCCCCAGCCCTCGTTCTTTGTTGAGCTTTCTATCATACCGCCCGATGTACCGTCCTCTGCTACAGACGGCGTGTAGATGGTATATTCCGACTTTGAGTTATCGTAATTGAGCTTTACGTTTACGTTTATCGTGTAGTCCTTGTACAGCTTTTTCAGCGTGTCGTTGAGCTGGCTCTTGAGCAGGCTCTGCATCTGCTCCTGAAAGTTCAGTCTTGACTGGTACAGCACGTCCTCCTCAACGGTCGTGTTCTCACCGCTGAGCAGCTTGCCGTCCGAGTCGAGTATTGATATGTTTTCACGCTCAAGACCCGGCAAAGAGTTCAGCACCAGTGCATAGATACCTTCAACCTGATCGCTCGTAAGCTGTGCGCCGTTTTTCAGATCAAGCTTTACGCTGACTCTCGGTTCTTCGCTGTCCGTGGAGATAACATAATTGCTGTTCTCCGGCATAGTGATTATAACATAAGAGTTCTTGACCGCACTTATGGTGTTGATGGCTTTCATAAGATGCGTCTGTAACTGCTGTATCTGAAGTACCTTCTTTTCGGTGTCGGTCGACCATATACCTATGCCGCTGTTCCATACGTCAAAGTTGAACGTTGACTTGGGGTATCCCTGTATACTAAGCTGCATTCTTACATTGTCCGCCTGGTCGCTCGGTACAGAGATACTGCCGTCCGTACCCATTTTTACGTCCGTTATTCCAAGCTCGTTTATAGCCGAAACTACCTGCGAGCTTTCTTCGCTGTCAAGTCCGGTATAAATAGCCGTATATCCCTTCTGATTAAGCACTATCGCAAGCACGATTGCGGCAACTATTACTACCGATACCGCAGTTATTATGAATATCCGCAGATTTTTCGCAAGCGAGCTCCATTTATCTTTGAATCCGCTCCAAAAAGCGGAAAGCTTATCCTTCATCTATATATGTATCCTTCCCTTGAAGTGTAGATCAGTATTGATCAGACGGTCATACGCATTATCTCGTTGTATGCGTCGACAGCCTTGTTCTTGACAGTAACAAGCAGATCCACAGCGGTAGCCGCCTTTTCGAGATTTACCTGTATCTGTGCAAGATCGTCCACATCGCCGAGCATAAGGTCGATCGAATCCTTCTGTACCTGTGCATCGGTTTCCTTGACGTTCTTTACAAGCGACTCAAAAACATCAAAGAACGTTGCTTCGCCGTCATCTGTGCTTTCGGTCTGCTTTTTCTGACTTATCGTTTCCATAGGGGTGATACTGCTTGTAAGCGGTACTATAAACATTTATATCAGTTCCTTTCGGGTATCGTTAGTTGTTTCCTATGCTGAGTGCCGTCTGCGCCATTGATTTCACAGCGTTCAGCACAGCAAGGTTGGCTTCATACGAGCGGGTAGCCGCCATAGCGTCCATTTCCTCTTCCGCCACGTCAACGTTCGGCAGATAGTAATAGCCGTTCTCGTCTGCGTCGGGATGTGTCGGGTCATAGACCGGTGTGAGCGGTGTTTCGTCCTCGACTATCTCAGTAACAAGAACGCCCTTGTTTTTAGTCGCAGAAACAGTATTCGCAGGCACTCCCCCTGCTATTTTTTCTTTCCTCTTTGCTATAGTTTCCTCAAGCACAGAGTTGAAACCCTTGTTTTCACTGAACAGTACGACCTGCCTTCTGTACGGCGTACCGTCCTCCGTTCTGGTGGTTTTTGCGTTCGCAACGTTCTGCGAAATTACATCAAGACGCAGCCTTTCCGCTGCCATGCCCGATGCGGCTATATTAAGCGAACTTAAAAATGCCATGCAAAAAACTCCTTTCTGTATGTCAAAAAGCGTTGAAATCCGTTTCACTGTATATAATCCATTATTTTAAAGTGTCTGCCTAAAATTACGTTTTCATTGCCGAACGCAGTCTTGTGAACTCTCCGTTCATCTGGTTCTTGAGAGCCTGATAGTGAAGCTGTACCTTCGCAAGCTCGTTTGACTGCGAATCAACGTCTACGTTGTTGCCGTCCGGCTGAGTGTTGGTCGCAGTGTCCTCGTACACTCTGGTAGCAAGCTCGACCTGCTTTGAGCCTTCCTTCGCCTTACCTCCGACAACGCTCGTGCTTTCCATCCTGTCCTTGAGTACAGCGTAAAAATCAAGATACTTGCAGTTATATCCGGGCGTATCCTGGTTTGCTATATTCTGTGCGATTATCTGCTGCTTCTGCCACAGAACAGACAGACCCTGTTCGGTAATGCGAAAAGCGTTTGTGTTGAAAAGTGCCATATATCCTCCTTTTCAAGCCGGTCCTTCTCAGGAAATGTTCCCCGTGTCATAAACAGTTAATACGATGAACGATTTCCGTATTTTGTATTTCGGTGTAACAAAGTTACAATATGTAGAAAACCACCTTAAGTTATGTTAACATTATATGGTTTTTGGTGCGATTTTAACAAATTTCGAGTTACAGTTCTAACAACTCAATTGTATATTATACAACATTTTTTACCGTTTTGCAAGGCTGGTAGGAAAAATCTGTTGATTTTTGTACGATTCTATAAAAGCGGTGACTGACAATATGCAACGGCTGTATTTTTTAGTCAGACTGCACAATCGTATAAGCTACCACTTCCTGTCGAATGTGGGAAGCTCGGTAAACGTTCTTTTCCTTGCCTGCCTGTAGACCATTCTTGTTTTCGGCCTTAAAACGGGCTTTGTTTCGGCGGCTTTCTTTTTCTCACACCTTAGCTGATACCGCTTCTGAGCGAGCGAGCAGTGTCTGAAAATCGTTTTCTGCTTCGGAAAGCACAGCGGAAGCGTCAGCGAGGATATTTCCCTGAAGCCGTTTTCGTTAAGCCACCAGCTGTCAAATTCAGGCTTGCCCTGCCTTATGTGGTACCCCAGACGGTCAGAGTCGCCCTCATAGCATCTGATTTTCCCCGTAAAGACAAGCCTGCCTTTTTTCACAGACAGCTTCATCTCGTCATACGGTATTATATACAGCCTGCGTTGTATCCCGCCCGTGTCCGCCGATATTTTTCCGCCGTACCTGCTGAGAATTGCGGCGGATTTCTGTATCTCGAAGTAGGTGCATCGTTTTATACGTCTTGACCGTGTTTCGCATATAAAGAACAAAAGGAATGTGATCGCAAGCCACACGGCAACGCATATCGCAGGAATCGCAAGTCCTGCGGCGAGAAACCCCTCCGTCCGCCACTTTCTTGTCTGTATTATCAGCGACATAAGGCTCAGAAGCGCCGGGAGCGCAAGCACAGCTCCGACAGCTACGCTTGCTTTCTGGCAGACAGTGCGTGCTTTCGATGTGTCGGCGTGAAAAAAATTCTGCATAGACCCTGCGGAACAATATTCCGCTACCGCACCTCCCTTACGACAAACTTCTGCGTATACTAATTATATTATAGCCACCTTACAAAAGTCAACGAACTTTTCTTAATTAAATTGTATAAAAACAAGCTGTACTTTTTAAACAATTCGCAGAATTTTTAAAAACCGACTAAAAAACTGCCGATTCTGCTTGATTTATTGTTCAATTTATTGTATACTTAATGATAAATGATAATATAGGCGTGTTGGGTGCGGCTGTAATGCCTTTTCCCCGTGTCTTAAGGAAAGGGGAGTTGTGCTTTTTGAGCTATAAGAAAGAAGACTTTACTTCTTTTGAGATAACCTCGCTTGACGGTGAGCGGCTGATGTACACCGAGAGCAACTTCGACTTTCCGATAATGTACGACCTTAACGATAATATTATCGACAATATGCTGATGATAAAGGGCAAGAGAATGCCCGAGATCGACACATCTCAGTATGTTTACGTCATTGCCCGTATGCGTGACGGTGACCGTTACAGATACAAGACGAACGTATCCGTATCGACCGACCGCCAGCTTAATGTGATATTAAGACCCGATAAGGCGGAGCTTCTTGAAGAGCGCAGAAGATATTTCAAGATAAAAACGAATGAAAGAGCGTTTATAACACTAAGAATGCAGGAGGGCGACGACAAGCCCACCCCGCTTGATCCGCCTGCCGAAATATACATCAAGGATATAAACGTCGGTGGAGTATTTTTCATCTGCACCGACGCACGCAGGCATTTTGCCAAAGGCGACAAATTGCTGATGATAATCAATCTGTCCGGCTCACGCCTTGAGCTTAATGCGGAGGTGCTGAGAGAACAGGCGATAGATTCGCAGGAAACCGATACAGGCTACGGATGCCGCTTTATCGGTGTTTCTCATTCGCAGGAAGAAACTATTTCAAGATATATCTACAAGCTGCAGTTTGAAATGCTGCAGAAGGAACGTGAAAAACGTGATATGCTTTGACAGAATTTAACATAAATATGAAACGGTTGATTGATATTGAATTTAAGGGTTTCGGAGGTTTTATAAAATGCAGTCATTAAAGATCAAAACGACTTTACGCATACTCACTACGGCTTTCGCCGTAATACCGATGCTGATAGTCGGCATAGTAGGATATTTCAGTATGACGGGCTTTGCCGCAAATTCGGTAAGCCAGTTTGCAAGAGCGGCGGGTGCGGCTCAGCAGGAGATAATCAATCAGTACATAAACGAGTGTATATCCGATGTTGCTTATCTTTCATTAAGCAGGCCTGCAGGAACGCTTGCGCAGAGCGGTCAGGGCGATGACGCCAAGGCAACGCTTTCGCTCATTGCCGAGAATATCGCCGACAGGAACAGCGGCTTCAAGAACCTTGTGATAACCGACTCTTCCGGCAATATCGTTTACGAATATGAGGATATACAGGGCATGAAGGAGAGCTTCTTCGGCTTCGAGGAGCTTGAGGGCTATTCCGAAGGCTCGATAAAGATTTCAAAGATCTATATGAATAACGAGGACTACGAAACAAGCGTGTTCTACGTTGCAAAGAGCATAGATGCGGACAGTCTTAACAATATCGACGGATTCGCCATAGAGATTATCGACCTTTCAAAGATAAGCGAAATACTGTCTAAGTCGTCATACGGCGACGGCAAGGGCTATCTTTCCGTAACCGACGGCACAGGATGCGTGCTGAATTACGAGGGTACCGCCGTACAGAAGATAGATGATATTTCCGACAGCGGAATAATAGATGTTATGAAGTCCACAACTAAGCCCACATCGGCTGAAAACAACGTTGACTATAACGCAGGCGGCAAGCTCGGCTGCTACAATTATTTCACAGGTGCGTCCACGTCAAACTGGAAGTGGGTAAGCGTTTACCCTGCAAATATGGCAATGTCGCAGATTACAGTTCCTCTTGCAATATCGCTCGGTGTTATGGTGGCTCTTGCTGTTATATGCGCACTGCTCGGTATTCTTATCACAAAGTCTATCGTAAACCCGATGAACGAGATGGTAAAGGTTGCCCGTGAGATACAGGAGGGCGACCGTGACAAGCGTCTTGATATAAAGGCACACAATGAGTTCAAGGATATTTCCGAGCTGTTCAACAATATGCTCGATGACGTAAGTATGTCTGAGGAGCTTCACAGAACGATTTCGGACATTTCGGACAATATGCTGTTCGAGTGGGATTTCCACAAGGAAACAATGTACGTTTCGGATAACTTCAAGGAGAAGTTCGACATAGACCCGTCAGAAGCTCAGCTTGCAAACGGTAAGTTCCTTGATAAGATAATGGCGGAGGATTATGCCGAAGTCTATAAGCGTGATATAAGCACACTGCTCAAGAACAGAACAGGTCACAGCGGCGAGTATCAGATGACCACAAAAAACGGAAGCCTGTTATGGTTCTCTATCCGTGCGCTCTGCGTTACCGACCGTCTTGGCGAACCGCTCCGTGTTATCGGTGTCGTAACCGACATAGACAGCGAAAAGAAGCTTGAGCTTCAGCTTTCCGAGCGTGCAAGCTATGACTTCTTATCACAGCTTTATAACAGAAGCACATTTGAGCGTGAGCTTAAGAGCGAGATTGAGCGTAGCGCACACGCAAAGGTTGCGGTACTCTTTATAGACGTTGACGACTTCAAGTTCATAAACGACCGTTTCGGACATTCCGTAGGTGACGAGGTTATCAAGTATGTTGCCGGCTGTATCAAACAGCGTGTAAAGGGAAGCGGATTCGCAGGACGTTTCGGCGGTGACGAGTTTGTTCTTTGTATCACCGATCCTAAGCAGATTGAGGAGATAGAGAGCCTGTCGCTTGACCTTATAGATGAGCTTTATGAAGGCTACCACTCCGAGCTTGCTAACGTTTCGATAAACGTAAAGGCAAGTATCGGTATTGCATTCTTCCCCGAACACGGCGATGACAGCAACAAGGTAGTTGCCGCCGCTGACGAGGCTATGTACTTCGTAAAGAAGAACGGTAAGGCAAACTACCACATCTATCAGCCCGAAGATTCCGATATGGAAGATCTTCAGCACACATTGTAATTAAAGTAATCAGAAATATTCATACCCGCTTTTTCAGCGGGTATGATTGCTTTTATCTGTAAATAATTTGAAAAACTAAAATTTAACCCGATAAGGCAAAGAGAGGACACACTGTATGGCAGTTGTTATAGCGATAACAAATCAGAAGGGCGGTGTCGGAAAAACCACGACCTGCGCCGCATTCTGCGGAGGACTAACCGAAAGCGGTAAGAGCGTTCTTGCAATAGACCTCGATCCGCAGGGAAATCTCAGCTTCAGCCTTGGCGCTGACGCAGAAGAAAGCTATACTATGTACGATGTATTCAAGGGAAACTGCACCGTAAAAGAGGCAATACAATGCACGGATAACTGCGATGTTATCCCCGCAAACATACTGTTGTCGGGCTGTGAGCTTGAGCTTACAGGTGTTGGCAGAGAGTACCTTCTCAGAGAGGCACTGTCGGACGTTATGGACGATTACGATTACATAATGATAGACACCCCTCCTGCGCTTTCAATCCTCACGATAAACGCATATACAGCGGCGGACAAGCTGATTATTCCGATGATAGCCGAGATACTCAGCCTGCAGGGAATAGCACAGCTTAAAGAAACGATTTTCGCCGTAAAGAAATATTACAACAAGGATCTGGAGATTACAGGCATATTGCTTAATAAATATAATCCCCGACTTGTGCTTACAAAAGAAGTTGAGGAGCTTGCCGGAATGATAGCCGAACAGCTTGGCACAAAGATACTCAGTTCAAGGATAAGCACAAACGTTTCCCTGGCGGAAGCCCCTGCACACGGCATTTCCATAATGGAATATGCCCCACGCTCCAAGGCAACAGCAGAATACCGCAGTCTTATCAACGAAGTGACCGGTGTACCGATGAAAAAATCGCAGAGAAAGGACAGCAAACGTCCCGTCCGCAGACCGTCAAAGAAACAGTAATTCACGAAAGGAGCGCCTCCTGTGGCAGAAGAATATAAATCAAGCAAGACAAGACAGGTAATGAATCTTATAAACGCAAAGCCCTCAGGTGTCAATCCGTTCTTACCGCCTGCCGAGCAGGAAAGAGAGAAAAGATCGCTTGCCGAAGGCACCGTAGAGGACAAACTGCGTAACTATACACAGTCAAAGCGAGGCACATCCGCTCCTAAATCTCACACAAAGCATAACCCGATGCTCCATATCCCCGAGGACGATGAGCCACAGCAGACGGTTAAAAGCGTAACACGTCACACAGGACAGATAACGATAGACATAAACCGCATAATCATTGACGAGATACTTGACGATGCGTTAAGACGCTTCAACACCTGCCATTGTGAAAAATGCAAGCGGATAATATCCGAAAAGGTGCTTGACCTTGTTCCCGTAAAAATAGTAACGGTAACGCAGGATGAGGAGCGTTCGGTAGTAGACGGCTATTGCAGCTACGCCCGAAAGGATATATATTCTGCGATCGTCAAGGTCGTTCTTGAAAATAAACGCAGACCCTTCCACAACGAACGGCTGTGAGCCGCTTCAAATTCCGACCTTTTTAAAGGCTGGTGCGTTATTGAGGTTAGCAAAACGGTCGGGAATAAGCGTTAAAAAGAAAAACCAAAAGTTTCGGTTAGTCCTTTTCAAAATAACCGCCGCTCTCATTTCACCGTTGCGGTGCTTGAGTTTAGCGACAATATGAAAGCCACAGCAAAAGCTGTGGCTTCAGTTATATACCCGAAATTCAAATCAGATAATGCAGAATAAAACAAAAACCCCTCCGCCATAAGCGGAGGGGTTGTATGCTCTTTAATTAAAGCGTTTAATCACTTAAAAGCGATTACTTGCTTCTCTTCTTAAGAACGATACCTGTTGTAGCAACTGCTGCTGCTGCGAGAACTGCAGGGATAACTGCTACTGCAGCACCTGTAGGAGGGTTAACGGGCTCGCCTGAGCATTCGCCGGGGTTTACAGTACCTGAAGATGCACCGGGCTCAGCAGGATCTTCTGTTTCGCCGGGCTTAACAGGATCTTCTGTTTCGCCGGGCTTAACAGGATCTGAAGGCTTTTCAGCTCCGTTGGGTTCGCCAACTGAGAATGTTATTTCGAACTTTGTGAAAGAGGGAAGCTCAACGCCTGATAAAGGAGCGTTGCCGTTCTTGAAGTTGTCGTTCCACTCGTTCATAAGAGTGATTCTGAGTCCGCCGCCTTCGTTGCTAACTGCGAGCTTTGTAAGATCGCCGTATTCCTTGCCATCAAGCTTGATAGAAGAAACCTTTACGTTGTCAGCATTGTATAAGTTAGTGTTGTTGTCATAATCTTCCCAAGGGAGATCTGTCTGAATAGCAACGTAGTTGCCGCCAAACTTAACAGGACCATACTGCCAGAAATCGTAAGTAATAGTCATGTCCTTACCTGTATCTCTGAAAGTTGTCTTAGGAAGTGAAGGCCATTCGCCGATTGTACCAACTGTTGAATCGAACTGAGCTTCGAGACCAACGTTTAACTTACCTGCGCGTGAAGTTGTAACTTCAGCAGTGGGGTCAGTGGGAGTTGTGTAAGCAGCAAGAGACTTGCCGTCCTTATCGAAGAATTCAACCTTGTCGATAAATGTTGTAGCAGGAGCAGTTGACTTGTCTTCGTTTTCAACTGCGTTCATCCACCAGATCTCAACCTTGAAGTAACCGGACTCTGATGTTTCGCCTGTTTCTTCGTTAGTAACCATACCTGATGCGAGACCGTTTAAGCCGTCCCATACCCATTCGCTTGTGCCTGCTGCAGCAGATTCGCACTGAGCAGAAGCTGCCCAACCGGATGTACCGTCAGCATTGATTACGTTACCGCCTAAAGCACCGTTAACGTAAGCTTCGTTTGTAATTGTAGCAACTACCTTAGTTACATTGGGAGCCCATTCGTAAACAGACTCATCGTACTTGAGTTCCCACTTGTTAGATGCGGGAGCACCGTTTTCTTCAACAGTTGCCTTAAAAACAGCTGCAGAAGCGCCGATTGCAAGTGAAGATACAGCTAAAGCTGCAGCTGCAACACTTGCTAAAGTTCTTGTAAACTTCATTTTTTTGTCCTCCATAAAATATTTTTCTAGCTTTTAAGCTATTTTTAATCATACTATATCGCAATTAGATTTGCAATTGGCATTTTGCACAAAAAAACTTTTTTGTTTTGGTGAAACAATATAAAGATTAATGCGATTTTGTACGTTTACAGCGTTAAATCTGAAAATACAACAATTTGTATAACAAAAAACTCAAGGCAATACCGCACAATTAACGGCTATCGCCTTTGCCGCACGCCAAGCTTGCATATTTTCCGTCATCCTGTACAAATTTCGTTTGACAGGCGCAAGCCCGCCTGCACTCAATTTATGCAATCTGACGACAAATCTGTCTGCCCAAAGGTGAGCTTCTGTTTCAGTGCAAAGCACTGTCAACTATTGAGGAATCGTTGCACCATCTCCCCACCCCGCACCAACCCTCCCACAACCGCACTATCCCTATCGCTTTTCGTAGGGGAGCGGGCTTGCCCCTCCCGAAATACAATTGATTATACATTCGCCGTTTGCAAAGCAGAAGCTGCATTAAATACTGCGATTTAAGCTGTTTCGTTTGTATATATTGCAAATGCCACATTTTCTTTATCCTGCTCCGCTTATTATGTTCCCCTTGACTAATCGCCCCGTTTAATGTACAATATAATAGAGGAAATATACAGACAGCACGCACTTCGTGCCATATATTCTGCCTCCCGGCAGTCAAAAATCAATATATGGTTATACTGCACAAAAAACATTCGTATTTTTTTACTTATCCGATACACAGAATTTTCATTTCGAGTGAAACTTTTTCTGAAATTCAGCCTACTACAAAGTAGGTGACAAAGTGAGGTGAGCCGATGGGCGCAGAGATTCACGGAGGTCACGAGAATAACGAAGAATATTTCAATCGTGTCTACAACGAAACCTGCAGATCCGTTTCCCGTTTTGTAGTCAGTAAATGCGGAAATATGGAAGATGCGGAAGATATTATTCAGAACGTCTATACACGTTTCTTCAAGCGCATAAGCGAAAAAGGACACGAGGACATCGAAAGCCCCGAGGCTTTCCTTATAAATATAGCGAAGTTTGAATGCCGCACCTATTTTTCGGACAGGAAGAAGGATGACAAGGTTTCCTCCTTTTCCGACTATACCGAAGAAGAAATGGTCGCTATCGAACGGGAGATGTCCAAGCCTCAGCAACGGCTTGAGGACGTTATCAGCAACAAGATCGTTGCGAAACAGATTTTCGATGACATAATGAAGACCGATGAACTGACAGGTCAGATATTCTATCTTCATTTTGCGTGTGATATGAAGTTGGAGGATGTAGCTAAGGCACTTGATGTCAAGCTGTCTACCGTTAAAAACAAGCTCTATCGCACAATAGAAAAACAAAAGAAAAAATTCAAATTATAACGACTTACGGAAGGGGGCTTTCAGATGAATACAAACGAGTTTTACAAAGAGCTGATGAGCGAGTATTCGTTTGATTACGATAAGATAAGAAAAGCCGCTATGGGTAAGTCTGTACAGGCTAAAAAGAGCAGGCTGAAAACGGTTTGGCTTTCTGTGGCAGGAGCCGCAGCCGCTGTAGCTATCACATTTTCAAGCGTCGCCCTGCTGAATTCCGGCAGTCCTGTTGTTGTTTCACCGACAACCTCGATAAGTGCGGAAGACCGTTTCAGAATGGCTATGGAGGCATACAGCAAGGCGGATGAAAACACGGAAGACGTTTTCCTTTACGTTACCTTCAGAAATACAGTAACGCCCGAAGAAATGCAGAGCATTTTAGCTAAGGCAGACAGCAAGGGCAACATCCGTGTTACAGAGGTTTATCTTTCCGATAACACAAAGGTAAAGGGTAGCGAGGCTATCGCCGCATTGTTCGAGGAGAACGCTAAGGATATTACAGCAGTAAAGGTATATTGCCCCGGCAACTTCCTGAAAAAGCTGACAGCGCTTGACGGCGTTTACCTTGTCGAAACGGAAGATTCCTTCTCAAAAGATGATTTTTCTGCGATAGATACAAGCAGCGAGTACGATTATTACCCCGACTACAGCACAACCGAGCCGGTAGCACCGCCCGATGCTGTTCCCGGAGATACGACTAACGTAGCCGAGTAAAAATTTCTCCCTATATATTATAATAGTATACCGCCTGTAAGACTTAACGGTTTTACAGGCGGTTTTTGCATTTTGCAAACGCCGTGTAATCGTTTTAACAAAATTTGCGGATAAGCCTGTTTTGCTATTGACTTTTTCCGTGAAAACCATTACAATATGATTGACACAATAATAAACGGCTGTCCGCATCTCAAAAAAACGGGCAGTCAGGGAAAGAAAGGTACCTATGAAGAAAAGAATGCTCGCCGCAATTTTAAGCGGCATAATGGTGATAACGGGAATTTCCGCCTGCTCGGGAAATGCCGCAACATCATCTGAAAACAGCTCGGCTTCAACGACAACAGCTGCTACAACAACAGCTACTACAACAACGAAAGCCGAAACAACAGTGGCAACTACCACAACAAAGGCAGAAACAACGACCGTGGCCACAACCACAACCACAACCACAACTACAACGACAACAACGAAGCCGGAAACCGTTGCAACCACAACGACCACAACAAAGAAGCCGGAAACCACCACCGCAAAACCGGCAACAACCACAACAAAGAAGACCGAGCCTGCACCTGCCGCAACAAAAGGCGACTCTGTCAAGTTCTCACAGAACTTAATGCCCGGCTGGAATCTCGGCAATCAGCTTGAGGCAAACTCGGGCGGAACACCGAGCGAAACAGCGTGGGGCAACCCCACAATTACCGAAAAGCTCATCAAGCAGGTAAAGGCACAGGGCTTCAAGTCTATCCGTATCCCCGTATCATATCTTTCGAAGATAGGCGCAGGCCCCAACTACACTATCGACTCAAAGTGGCTCGACAGAGTACAGGAAGTAGTCGATATGTGCATTGATAACGGACTTTATGCTATAATCAACGTTCACGGCGACGGCTACTACAGCATAAAAGGCGGCTGGCTTCTCTGCGGCGAACCCGCTTCCGAGCAGAAGACTATAAAAGCAAAGTACAAAAAGGTATGGGAGCAGATAGCAAAACGCTTCAAGAACTATGACGATCACCTCGTATTCGAGTCAATGAACGAAGAATTTGACGGAACATACAACAACCCCAATCCCGAATACTACAACAACATCAACGCATACAACCAGATTTTCGTTGATACGGTAAGAAAAGCAGGCGGCAAGAACAACAACCGTTATCTGCTTGTTCCCGGCTGGAACACCGACATTAATTACACTGCCGGTGATTATGGCTTCAAGATCCCGAATGACAGCACCGGCAGATTAATGATTTCTGTTCATTACTATGACCCGTGGAAATTCTGCGGCGGTGAAGAAGCACCGGGCATATTCAGATGGGGCGACAGCATAAAAGGTCAGGCTATCCGCAACAGAGGTGAAAAGCACACAGACGCTAAGTTTGATCAGCTATATGATGCCTTCATCAGTAAGGGCTACGGCGTGATAATCGGCGAGTACGGCGCTATAGATAAGACCTATAAGGATAGCCGCAGCACAGCTTACCGTGCTTATTTCGCAGAGTATGTGAATTATGCCGCTCACAAGAGAAATATCGTAACGGTTTACTGGGATAACGGCTATAACGGCGATAACGGCTTCGGCTTATTCGACCGTAAAAACTGCAAGGTTACACAGCCCGAAATAATCAAGGGTATCATAAACGGCGCAAAGGCAACTAAAGCACCGAAGGCTGTGACAAAATAATCATTGCCGCAGGCTGAAAAAATTTGTATAATTTTCCGCTTGCTTTTTCGGAAGAAATGTAGTATAGTAGTCTTTACAAAAAGAAGAAAGGAATGATACTTATTATGAAGAAATTAACCTCTGCGGTTACAGCCGCAGCAATGTCGATATTACTGGGTATTACCTGCTTCGCTGAAGAGATCGGCGCAAGCACAGTAGTCGGAGCAAGCAGCGGCAACACAAACACAGGCGTTCAGTTCGACCCTACAATATATATTGTCTGCGGTGTTGCTCTTGCAGTTGTTATCGCCGTAGGCATTATAACAGCCGTACTCAGCAAGAAGAAAAAGAATAAGTAATTTCTTTGCGAGCCTCCCACACAGGAGGCTCGTTTTTTCTATGTCACATATTATAATATGTGCTGTATAAATAAATTTTCGCAGACACCGCCGAAAACACTTTCCGTGCCGACAAGGAGTTAATATTTTCGTGAGTACATCATTACAACTGCACTGACATTGACTCTTCAAAAAAACGCCACTAACCTGAGATATATGTA
>OJQF01000371.1_pt1 | contig 25792 bp, 17 predicted proteins | sample 1598681 | NCBI WGS metagenome assembly OJQF01 (sample SAMN03922506, study PRJEB24848) | human gut metagenome | isolation source: stool sample | host: Homo sapiens | place: Germany | collected 2011-11 | reverse complement strand
GAAAAAGAATCCGTGTAATCCGCGTAATCCGCGCCTAAAATTATATTCATACCGGGAAAGAAAGGAATAAAAGTGATAAGTGTTTGGTGATAAGTGATTAGCGCCATTCGGCATATTATTTTTTAGACGCGGATGACACGGATAACGCGGATTTAAAAGGCTGCGCTATAAAAGTGGATAAAAAAAAGATCCGCGTCATCCGTGTCATCCGCGTCTAAAAGATTATTTATCATTTAACTCATAACCGTACAGAAAGGAACCAATCCCATCACAAAAAACATGCCCAGAGCATTGCCCTGGGCTATAAATATTAAGTTTGTCAGTCTTCAGTCTGCACTGTTTGTTTTCAAACAAAGTCTTTCAGTTCTTGTTGTAGCCGTTGGCGGGTAAAGAAGATACGGCTTTTTACGGTTCCTAAGGGCAATCCGAGACGGTCAGCTATTTCACGATACTTGAAACCGGAGACATGCATGGAGAAAGGAACTTTATAATCGCGGGGTAACGAATTCACGATGCGATGCATTTCTTTTAAATCATAAGATCCTTCGGCATTTGCAAAACCGGAGTTTTGCGGCAGGTTTAAGTGATAAAGGTTATCTGTCTGGTCCACGAAAGTTTGTTCGCGAACGATTCTGCGGTAATTATTAATAAAGATATTCCGCATAATGGTGTACATCCACCCTTTGAAATTGGTATCGGGCATGTACTTGTCTTCGTTGTCCAATGCTTTGAGTGAGGTTTCCTGCAATAAATCATTCGCCTCCTCTTTATCGGCTGTCAACTTATATGCAAAGCGAAGCAGTTCTTCTTGCACACTAATCAAATCCTTCCTAAAACTGTAGGTATTCATACTTTGCTCTTTTAAATAGTTAATAATTATTTTAAATTCACGGTTGCAAGTATAGGGAAGTTTTGGGGTTCCCGAGGACCGAGTTTTGTTTTTATTTAGGGCAAAAACTATCAATTGACAGTTTTCACCCCCTTTTTGAGAGTTTTCTGGTGGTGATTTTTGTAAAAAGCGTATCTTTTTCCGAAGATTTCGTAAACTGTTTGTGATTTTTTTATAGTTTTGCCTACATATAGCAAAAACACTTTATTTAAAAACACTTTATTTTATGAGACGAATTATTAAATCAATCACTCTTCTGGCTATCATGGCTATCGCTTTGCCGTCATTCGGTCAAGGATTGAAAGCTTTCAAGCTGAAGAACGGCCTTTCCGTATATGTATGGGAAGACAACACGAAATCGGATGTGTACGGTATTGTGGCCTGCCGAACAGGTTCAGTGAACGATCCGGCAGAGTACACAGGATTGGCACACTATCTGGAACACGTGATGTTTAAGGGTACCGACAAAATCGGTGCACTGGACTGGGCTACCGAAAAGCCTATTTATGATAAAATCATTGCCAAGTACGATGAAATGGCCGACGAAGCTGATCCCGTTAAGAAAGAGGCAATCGCTAAAGAGATCAACGAGCTGACCATAGAAGCCGGAAAGGTTAGTGTATCCAACGAGTTCATGAACCTGATAGAAAGCATGGGTGGAAAGAGACTGAACGCCGGAACCAGCTTCGACGTAACTTACTATCACAACTCATTCCCTCCCTACCAGATCAACAAATGGTTGGAAATCTACTCACAGCGTCTTATCAACCCGGTATTCCGTACCTTCCAGACTGAGCTGGAAAGTGTATACGAAGAATATAATATGTATAAAGATAATCCGGGAAGCGTACAGCAAGAATTCATTTCGAGTGTCGCCTATGAAGGACATCCGTACGCACGCCCCATCATCGGTCTGCCGGAACACCTGAAGAACCCTCGCCTGAGCAAACTGATCGAATACTACAACGAATGGTATACTCCCGAAAACATGGTACTCATTCTTGTGGGTAACGTCAATGCCAAGCAAATCAGCGGACGTATCAACGCCACTTTCGGACGTTTACCGGCTAAGGCTACTCCCGAACGTAAAACTTATCCTGACCTTGAAATTAAAGGTCGCAAGCAGTATAATGCTAAAATCGGTTATTACCCCAATGTATGCCTCGTATACAAAGGCGTACCTTCCGGACACCCCGATGAAAAACCTCTGGAAATCGCCATGTCCTTGCTGAGCAACAGCAGCAGCACCGGTACGCTGGACAAATTGACCATCGACGGTGAACTGACCAATGGTTATGCCTATGCAGACACCCGCCGCGAACAAGGCCGCAATATCGTACGTTGCACCCCACTGTACGATGAAAACCAACGTCGTTTCGAATCGAACAAGAGCGCTGAAAAGAAAGCACTGAAAGCTATCGAGAAAATCGCCAACGGACAATTCGAAGAATGGCAGATCAATGCTATCAAGAACAACATGTGTCGTGACTTCGACCTGATGATGGAATCGAATACTTCCAAAGCCCTCACGCTGATGCAGGCCTTTATCAGTGAAGAAGACCTGGGACAAGTTCTCAACTACAAAGATGAGGTAATGGCTATTACTACAGAAGATATCAAGCGTGTTGCCAAACAATACCTGACCAACGATTACCTGGCCATCTACATTGAAAAAGGCAAGCTGGACAAGAATGCAAAAATCAAAAAACCGGGTTACAAACCCATCGAACCGCCTGTAGGCAAACAATCTTTGTATGCTACACAGTTCAAGAATATGCCTATCGGACAAGTGGAAGAGAAATTCCTCGACTTCAGCGAGATACAGAGCAAACAACTGAATGACCGCTCCAAGATGTATTATTCGCAGAATCCGGAAAACAACGTATTCAGCCTTACACTCCGTTATGGTGTCGGAGTACGTGATTTCCCGAAACTGGGTATTGCAGCGGACTTGATGAACAACGCCGGTATCATGGGTACTTATGAGCCGCAACAACTGAAAGAGGAACTTAGCAGACTGAATGCAACTTGCCGCGTAAGCGCCAGTCAAAACTACCTCTACATCACCATGGAAGGCTACGAAGAAACCTTGCCGCAAGCTTGCCAGCTTCTTGCCCGCCAAATCCTGATGCCGAAACTGGACGAAAAACAGTTAAGCCGTATCAAAGGTTCCATGCTGGGTAGCCGCCAACAACGTAAGGAGAATGTAAACACCTTATCCAACGCACTCCTCCAATACATGATCTTCCAGGATAAGTCATCCTATATTGACGAACTGACAGATAAGGAAATCTACGAATTGCAGATCTCCGAGCTGACAGGTGATATCAACCGCGCATCCAACTATGAAGCCGAAATCTTCTATTGCGGAACAATGCCTTTCGATAATGCTTACGACGTCCTCAGCAAGAATCTGCCGCTGGTTGCCAACGAAAAGCCATCTACATCTCCGCAGGACAAGCCGATGGTTTCAGTAACGGAAAATACCATTTACTTCCTGCCTAACACGGATGCGGAACAGGCACAGATTTATTTCTACCTGCCGATGGCAAAATATGATAAGAAAGATGATGCAATACGCGATGCGTTCAATCAATATTTCTCCGGTGGTTTCAACGGTTTGGTAATGACTGAAATCCGTGAAAAGCGTTCTATGGCTTACTCAGCCGGAGCCTACATCGGCACTCCTGCATTGCCCGGTAACCCCACTTACCTGTTTGGTAACATCGGTACGCAGAACGACAAAGCCAATGACGCGCTGGATGTCTTCATGGGATTGGTAACGGATATGCCTAAGAATGCAGACCGTATCGATAACATCAAGAGTTACATACGCCAGGAAATGCTGACAACTCATCCTTCTTTCCGCGATAAAGCAGAGAACATGAGAGAATTACAGCGCATAGGTTACAATGCAGACCCTGCCAAGGAGAACCTGCCAAAGGTTGACGCATTGACTTTTGACGATATCGTGAAGTTCTACGAAGAGAATATTAAGGGTAAACCTTACTGCATCGGCGTCATGGGTAACCCGAAAGATATTGATCTGAAGAAACTGGAAAAATACGGCAAAGTAGTGAAACTGAATGAGAGAAAATTATTCAACACGAAAGACGCATTGTTCTAAAGAGCTACGAGTTACGAGTTACAAGTTGCTGCGCTGAAAGAGCTACGAGTTGCTGCGCTGTAACGCTGAAAGAGCTACAAGTTACAAGTTGCTGCGCTATGATGCTGAAAAGCACTCGTAGCTTGTAGCTTGTAGCTTGTAGCTCGTAGCTCTTTCTTTATTACTCCTTGTCTTCCTCCTCTTCTCCGCCTCCCGTAAGAATCGGCAGACAGATATTATACTTCACTGCCAGAATGCGCGTCACAAAGACCGATACTCCGCCCACCACCTGGCAAGCATAGGACTGCATTCCCAGCAGATCGCACAACCAGTAGGCCGTACCGCCTACCACACATGCCATCGCATAAATCTCTTTTCGGAAAATAAGCGGTATCTCATTGATAAACACATCACGGATCACTCCACCCGCAGCACCTGTAATGCTACCCATAATGATGGCTACCCAGAACGGATATCCCAATGCAATGCTCTTCCCTACACCGACCACCGTAAACAGTGCCAGACCGATACTGTCGAAGATAAAAAACGTATTGTGCAAGTGGATGAGATGCTTTCCGAAAAGAATGACCCAAAGTAAAGCCAGTCCCGTACAAATCAGATAGATAGGATCAGTCATCCACCCCGGTGTCACTCCCAGCAATACATCGCGGATGGTACCGCCGCCGATAGCCGTCACAAAACCTACCACGTACGCCCCAAACCAGTCGAACCGCTTTGCCGATGCCAGACGGATACCGCTGATGGCAAAAGCGAACGTACCTATAAAATCGAGAATTTGAACAAATGTAGGCATGATAATCAATGATTAACGTTAAATGTTTAATGATTTATAATCGGTATTCATTAAAATTATGGGCAAAGTAACGAATAATTTCCCTAAGAAAACGTATTTTTGTCTCATCAATTTATATGCAATGAAAATAACAATCGTATCGGGCGCACGCCCCAACTTCATGAAAATAGCTCCCATCACCCGGGCCATCAAAGCCGCGCAGGAAGCTGGAAAGAAGATTTCATACCGTCTCATCTACACCGGGCGACAGGATGATACCAGTCTGGATGCCTCCTTGTTTTCCGACCTGGACATGAAGCGGCCGGACGGTTATCTGGGAGTCACCGGACACGACCATTCGGAAGTGGCAGCCGCCATCATGCTTGCTTTCGAGAAGGAACTGAACAATCATCCCGCGCAGGTAGTACTCGTTGTAGACGATCTTACCGCTACCATGAGCTGTTCCATCGTTGCCAAAAAGCGCGGTCTGAAAGTTGCGCACCTCATTGCCGGAACCCGTTCGTTCGATATGAATATGCCCCGCGAAGTAAACCGCACCATCGTAGATGCCATTTCCGACTATCTGTTTACCGCAGGCATGGTAGCCAACCGCAACCTGAACCAGGAAGGCATGATTCCCGAATACATCCATTATGTAGGCAATATATTGATAGATACCGTCCGCTACAACCGTCACCGTCTGTTACAGCCTGTATGGTTCTCCACCATAGGGCTGGAAAAGCGCGGTTACCTATTGCTGACCCTCAACCGGCACGACCTGCTGACCAAGAAACATGTGCTCAAATCGTTGATACAAACATTGATTGAGAAATCCGAAGGCATGCCCATCATTGCGCCCCTGCACCCTTATGTGCAAAAAGCCATCAAATCGTTGGACATCCCCGCGTCTAATCTGCACATCCTGCCGCCTCAAAGTTATCTGCATTTCGGTTACCTCATCAACCATGCAAAAGGCATTGTGACGGACTCCGGAAACATTGCCGAGGAAGCTACCTTCCTCGATGTCCCCTGCATCACGCTCAACTCCTACGCCGAGCATCCCGAAACCTGGCGTGTAGGTACCAATGAGTTAGTGAATGAAGATTCCGTGGCTCTTGCCAATGCTCTGGAAAGATTAATGCTCGGCGAATGGAAACATACTACCCTGCCCGACCGTTGGGATGGACGTACAGCGGAACGTATCGTACAGACGTTGATTAACGGAGAATTAAAGGAGCATTACTGAATTAGGAGTTAAGTTAGAGGAATTAAACAGATAACCAACAGAAATAACCTAACTTATAGAAAGCGAAAAGCCGTAAAGAGGGGTGTTTTCCAGTCAGGTTCTTTTCCAAAAGACTCTCAGATATACGAAATAGGAAAGCGGTTAGTGCAACAGCATGAAACCGCTTTAAACAATTGTACCAGCGCAATAAGCGGACATAAGGAAGCAATTCCCGTTCACGACCCAAGAGGTTTTTCACAGAACGGCGTGTTTTCACCAAAAAAGAAGCCGCATCTTCCTCCACCAGATGCCAGACCGGATTTTCAATATGCAACACCGGTATACCCGCATCTTCCAGCCTCTTTCCGAAAGCGGTATCCTCATATCCCAGATGAAACGTTTCGTCAAAACGGACACGCAGAAACAGCTCTCTCGGAATAAAAAAGTTCATACTTATAAAGTGCTGATAAGGATGCTTACGACGTTCGGCAGCCGGTTGCGCTTCCACCTGCGCTCCGTATTTATTGCGCAGAAAGGAGTCCCCCTCCTCCGGATAACAAAAGCCACCGCAAACCACCTGTCCGCCCACATTCTTGAGGTATAAAGAAAGAAAGTCCTCACCTACCGGACTTGTGTCCGTATCCAGAAAAAGCAAATAAGGATAACGCGCCTGTTCACCCAAATAATTGCGGATAAATGCCGGACCATGATTCGTCTCCAGTTCCAGCACACGACATCCGTCCAACCGGTTCAACACACGATTTTCTTCCCTCACTTTCCGGCACGACGCGTCGTCCGCCAGCAAAATTTCGAAAGGAAACTCCGTCAGCAAGGCCATCTCATATAATTTCCGAACCAACGAGACGCAATTTATATTATATACCGGAATGAGTATGGACAGCATATTGTGAATTTTACGCGACAAATATAGCACAAATCAGATGAAAGTTAAAGCAGATATAAACATTCCTCTTATTTCTTTAGATTATATTTACTTCTTATTTAACTGTATTTTGTTAACTTTGCGGCCTCATACTGACTTAAATATGAAACAACAATATATAGCTCTCATCCTTTTTCTGCTGTCATTATTCGTCGCACACAGCGCATCCGCACAGATTAAAGGTGTCGTGACCGACTCCCTCACCAATGAACCATTAATGTACATCACCGTTCAATACGAGGGAAAAGGCGTGGGTGCCATCACCAATGCCGAAGGCGAATACACAGTGGAAACCCGCAAAGGCTGGAATGAATTATCATTCTCCGCCATCGGATACGTGACCAAGAAAGTCACCCTGAAGCCTACCACCAAAGTACTGAACGTGAAGCTGGCACCTGCCGACGTCATGCTCTCCGAAGTTGTGGTGAAGCCCCAGAAAGAGAAATACTCCCGTAAGAACAATCCCGCCGTGGATTTTATGAGGAAAGTTATCGAGAATAAGAAAGAACTGAAACTGGAAGCCAACGATTTCTACCAGTATCAGAAATACGAAAAGATGAAGATGTCCATGAACGACGTCACCCCCGAAAAGATGGAAAAGGGCATCTACAAGAAATTCTCATTCTTCAAAGACCAGGTGGAAGTATCGCCCAAGACCAACAAGATGATCCTCCCCATCTCCATCAAGGAGACATCTTCGAAGACCATCTACCGCAAAAGTCCCAAAAGCGAAAAAACCATCATCGAAGGTGTGAATTCCAGCGGTATAGAGGAGTTTTTCAATACGGGAGATATGTTGGGCACCATCCTGACCGATGTCTTCTCCGATGTCAATATCTACGACGATGACATCCGACTCCTGCAACGCCGCTTCGTCAGCCCCATTGGTCGCGGGGCCATCAGTTTCTATAAATACTACCTCATGGACACCGTCATGGTGGACCGTCAGGAGTGTGTGCACCTCACCTTCGTGCCTCAAAACTCACAGGATTTCGGTTTCACGGGACACCTCTACGTAGTGAAGGATTCTACCTATGCCGTCAAGAAGTGTACCATGAACCTGCCCAAAAAGACCGGTGTAAACTTTGTGGACAACCTCGACATAGTGCAGCAATTCGAGCAGATGCCGGACGGAAACTGGGTACTTACGGACGATGACATGACCGTGGAACTGCAATTCGTAAAAGGCATACAAGGGCTTGAAGTGCAGCGTACTACCAAATACTCCAATTACAACTTTGAAGACATTGAGCCTCGTCTCTTCCGCCTGAAAGGCAACGTCATCAAAGAAGCCAACATGCTCAACAAGAGTGATGAATATTGGGCGAGTGTGCGTCAGGTTCCCCTCACAAAGAAAGAGAGTAACATGGACGTCTTCATGAACCGCATTGAGCAAATTCCCGGATTCAAATATGTCATCTTCGGTGCGAAAGCCCTGATTGAGAACTTCGTGGAAACGGGCACCAAGAAGCACCCCAGCAAGTTCGACTTCGGGCCTATCAATACCACCATCACAAGCAATTACGTGAATGGCACACGTTTCCGTCTCAGTGGTATGACCACCGGTAACCTCGATCCGCACTGGAGTTTCAGCGGATATGCGGCCTACGGTACGAGGGACAAGAAATGGTTCTATAAAGGTCAGGCAGCCTACTCGTTCAACAAGCGCGAATATGTATTGTGGGAATTTCCCAAGCACTACCTGGCCTTCGATTACAGTTACGACGTCATGTCTCCCATGGATAAATACCTCTCAACGGACAAGGATAATATGTTTGTGGGCTGGAAGTGGACCAAGGTAGACCAAATGTCGTACATGCGCGACGCTACCCTGACCTACGAACTGGAAACCAATACCGGTTTCTCCATCAAAGCCATGGCACGTCACCGCAACGACCAGCCTGCCGGAGGTGTATTGCAATACTGGAAAAACGATGGTAACATCGCCGGAATATGGGATGATACGAATACCTTCATCAAGGACATCACCACCACCGAACTCGGTGTCACCCTGCGTTACGCACCGGGTGAGACGTATGTCAACACGAAGCAGCGCCGTGTGCCCGTATCGCTGGATGCCCCGATCTTCTCTCTCTCCCACACCCTCGGTCTGAAAGGCGTGTTAGGTGGCGAGTACAACTTTAACCTTACGGAAGCTAGTATCCGCAAACGTTTCTGGTTCGGTTCGTGGGGTAAACTGGATATTACCGCCCGTGCCGGCGCACAGTGGAACACTGTACCGTTCCCCTTGTTGAACCTGCCCATGGCAAATCTGTCATACATCACCCAGCACAACGAGTCATTCAGCCTGATCAACAACATGGAGTTCCTGAACGACCGTTACGCCTCTCTCGCCCTGACCTATGACATGAACGGAAAGCTGTTCAACCGCATCCCGCTTATCAAGAAGTTGAAGTGGCGCGAAACTTTCCGCATCCGTGGTATGTATGGCACCCTGACGGACAAAAACAATCCGTACAAGAGCCATAACAGCGAACTGTTCCTTTTCCCCATGCGCGACGGTGTCCCCACCAGCCACGTAATGGGCAGCACTCCCTACTTGGAAGCCAGTGTAGGTATCTACAACATATTCAAGCTGTTGCATATCGAATATGTACGCCGCCTCACCTACACCGATATACCGGGAGTGAAGAAAGATGGCATACGCTTCATGATATTAATGATATTCTAAAATAGCGACTTAGTGATGAATGATCAGTGATTAGCATAGTTACTTATCACTAATCACTAATCACTAAACGTTAAACACTTATTCACATGACTCCATTAGCAGAAAGGCTTCGCCCTAAAACCTTAGACGACTACATCGGTCAGAAACACTTAGTAGGACCGGGTGCGGTGCTGCGCAAGATGATTGACGCAGGACGTATTTCTTCGTTCATACTATGGGGTCCTCCGGGTGTAGGTAAAACCACTCTGGCACAGATCATCGCTAACAAACTGGAAACTCCGTTCTACACCCTGAGCGCTGTGACCAGCGGAGTGAAAGATGTGCGCGAAGTGATAGACCGTGCGAAGAGCAACCGTTTCTTCTCGCAAGGCAGTCCCATCCTGTTCATTGATGAAATACACCGTTTCAGCAAGTCACAGCAAGACTCACTGCTCGGAGCCGTGGAACAAGGCACAGTGACGCTGATAGGCGCTACCACGGAGAATCCGTCTTTTGAGGTAATCCGCCCACTGCTGTCACGCTGCCAACTCTATGTGCTGAAATCTTTGGAAAAAGATGATTTACTGGAACTGTTGCAACGTGCCATTACCACCGACCATATACTGAAAGAGCGTACCATCGAGCTGAAAGAAACCACCGCCATGCTTCGCTACAGTGGTGGAGACGCCCGCAAATTGCTCAACATTCTGGATCTCGTTGTTTCTTCCGAAGCCGGAGATCCCGTCGTCATCACCGATGAGATGGTGACAGAACGCCTGCAACAGAATCCGCTTGCCTACGACAAAGACGGAGAGATGCATTATGATATCATTTCCGCCTTCATCAAGTCCATCCGTGGCAGTGATCCCGACGGTGCCATCTATTGGCTGGCCCGCATGGTGGAAGCCGGAGAAGATCCCGCATTCATCGCCCGCCGCCTCGTCATTTCCGCTTCGGAAGACGTGGGACTGGCAAACCCGAACGCCTTGCTGATTGCCAATGCGTGTTTCGACGCTGTAATGAAAGTGGGTTGGCCCGAAGGACGCATCCCTCTGGCGGAAGCCACCGTTTACCTCGCCACAAGCCCGAAGAGCAACTCCGCCTACATGGCCATCAACAATGCCCTGGAACTTGTACGCCAGACCGGCAATCTGCCCGTACCCTTGCACCTGCGCAATGCACCTACCAAACTGATGAAACAGTTGGGTTATGGAGACAATTATAAGTATGCGCACGATTATCCCGGGCACTTCGTCAAGCAACAATTTCTGCCCGACGAGCTGAAAGACCGCCGTCTGTGGGAAGCACAAGACAATGCTGCCGAACAGAAACATGCGGAACGGATGAGAGCGTTGTGGGGTGAGGATAAGTTCAGAAAATCGTAATCTCAAATCTTTTCCCTAAATTTGCGTACTCACTTTAAATATATACAAAATGAGAATTGTAATATTAGACGGTTACACCACGAATCCCGGTGATCTGTGCTGGGATAAGTTGAAAGAGTTAGGCGAGTGCACGATCTATGATCGCACCGCTCCCGGCGAAGTTCTTGAACGTGCTGCCGGTGCAGAAGCCATCCTTACCAATAAGGTAGTGATCAACAGCGAGACAATGGCTGCCCTGCCCGATCTGAAATACATCGGCGTGATGGCTACAGGCTACAACGTGGTAGACATCAACGCCGCCCGCGAACGCGGCATCATCATCACCAATATCCCTGCATACAGCACTCCCTCTGTCGGACAAATGGTATTTGCACATATCCTGAACATCACCCAGCAAGTACGCCATTATTCCGAAGAAGTCAGCAAGGGAAACTGGAGCAAGAATCCCGACTTCTGCTTCTACGACACTCCACTCATCGAGCTGCTCGGAAAAAAAATCGGTATCGTAGGACTGGGACAGACCGGCTACAACACCGCCCGTATAGCCATCGGCTTCGGTATGAAGGTATGGGCCTACACTTCCAAATCGCGCCTCCAACTTCCTCCCGAAATCCGTAAAGCGGAACTCGACCAATTGTTCCACGAATGTGACATCGTCAGCCTGCACTGCCCACTGAACGACAGTACCCGTGAACTGATCAACGCCAACCGCCTCTCCTTGATGAAACCCACCTCCATCCTCATCAATACCGGACGCGGTCCGCTCATCAACGAACAAGATCTTGCCAATGCCCTGAATACCGGCATCATCTACGCTGCCGGACTGGATGTTCTTTCTGAAGAACCACCCCGTGCCGACAATCCGTTACTCACCGCCCGGAATTGCTTCATCACCCCTCACATCGCATGGGCCAACTTTGAAGCCCGCCAAAGGCTGATACATATTCTTATCAGTAACTTAAAAGCATATATTGACGGAAAACCGGTAAATGTAATAAAATAAGCTACGAGCTACAAGCTACGGGCTACGAGTGGCTGCGCTATCATACCGAAAGGCACTCGTAACTCGTAGCTTTGTAGCTTGTAGCCCGTAGCTTTACAACAACATGGGAAAATCAGAAATCAAAAGTTTATTCCGCAGCATTCCAGTCCTCCTGAGCATCGTATTGGCCCTTGTCACGATGATTGCTGCATTCTCCGGGAACTTCGACCCCGCCAATTCAAGGTACATGCCCGTACTGGGATTAGCATTGCCCGCACTATTGCTATGCAATCTGTTAGTCGCCATCTGTTGGGCATTCGCCCGCAGGCGCTGGGCATTCATTCCCCTTGCAGCATTAGTTTTCAATTACGGATATATCCTTGCCATCTTCCAGTTCAGCTTCACCAAGAAGATTCCCGAAGGGCACTACAGCAGCAATTATGCCGACGGATACCTGAAAATAGCCACCTACAACGTTGGCAATTTCGGAGGAGAAATTACAGGCTACTCCTGCAAGGAAATCGCCCGCTACATGAAAGAACAGGAAGTCGACGTCCTCTGCTTCCAGGAATGTGGCGACAACAAATACTTCCCGATGGACAGCATCCGCAACGTATTTTCCCACTGGCGCTACGCCTTGATCCCTACCGAGGATTCTATCCGCGGAGTGCTTCCTATCGCCGTGTTCAGCCGCTATCCGCTCGTCAATCCCCAGTTCATTTCCTACCAGCAAAGCGCCAACTGTAGCATGCAGTGCGACATTGTCCTGGGACGCGACACCGTCCGTCTGCTCAACAACCACTTGCAGACCACCAGCGTCAGCCAGAACCGCCGGAAATGGGAACGCGGACTTGCCAACAGTAACGACACCCGTCGTGAAGCAGAAGTCGTGCAAGGCGCCATCACTTCCCTGCACGACAACTTCGTGAAACGCGCCGAACAAACGGACAGCATCCGCCAACTGGTAGTTGCCAGCCCCTACCCCGTACTGGCATGCGGTGACTTCAACTCCCTGCCATCCTCCTACACCTACGCCGAACTGTCCGATGTCCTCAAAGACGGCTTCCGCACCAGCGGTCGCGGCTATATGTACACCTACCGCTACTTCAAACGTCTGTTGCGCATCGACTACATATTCCATTCGCCCGGCATCCAGGGATACCGTTACTACTCGCCCGATCTGGACCTGTGCAGCGACCATAATCCGGTGCTGATGGAAATGAAAATAAAAAAATGATCGGAACAGAAATACAAACCTCGCCCTTACCCATGTGGAGTTTGTCAACGTCAGCGGACAAATCATCGCCTCATACAATACTCACAATATGGAAAACATCGATAATGTTTTCATCCTGCCTGTACAAAATCCAGCGCACAGTTTCTATCTGGTTACGCACCTACAACCACTAAGATGGCTGTATCACTTATAAAGCAGTACTACCATAAGGCTGATGTGACAATAAGATAACAAAATAAAGGATTTAACTTCATAATATCTACTTTTGCCAATTATAGATAACAAGAGACTCTAACTAAAAATCGCTTCCAGAAGAATAGAAACTTAGTTTATCAGAATTATATCATCTATTGGCATGTTACAGATGGTCTATTCAGCACAATTGCATCATCTATTCTGACTAAACGGATCATCTATTCCACTCAAACAGACGATATAATTTGAAAAATAGCTACACCCTTTGCCCCGTAGCTACACCTTCATCCCCAAAGGGTGATACCATCGTCGGAAAAGGGTGTAGCCATTCCGAAAAGCAGCTAATATTTTTATATTTTGAAGGAAACAAGTGACGGAGAAAGATAATCATTTTTCAACAAAAACAGTCATTATGTAATCATTAAGAATGAAATAATAAATATATCCCTTCTCAAACATATTATCTCTCATTATTATAAATCATATTGTATTCACTAAACAAGAAATCCTTGCATTTTTCTATATCACAAAAATCTTGATACGAAAGAACAAAACCTAAAGCATTACGATTTACATTTTGTCATTTTGATATTACTTATTGGATAAAACCAATAAAAGACTTCCTTCACCAAAGGGAATGAAAGAATCATGAGGAAACTAAATATGAAACATTATGAAGAGATGGAATTAACGCACTGTATTACAGATATGTAACCGCAGTGGCATTTGTTATAAAGGTGGACTGAGCTGTCACGGTATAGCTAAAGATACGCGTACGGAATGGCAATAACATTAGTTGCGAGTACTGGTATGGAGATTGAAGATGGATTGTCCGGAAGCACGCATAGTTGGGACTTCGGGATTTAAGTTTGGACGTCAATGAAAATGGGGAATCTAAAAAAAGACGCCTCACAAAAGTGAAGTGCTCCCCAAAAGTTAGACATAAAACTTTTTGGGGGGCACTTCACTTTAACACTACCTCATTTATTTTTATAAAAGTGAAACATTTACTAAATATATCTATTTAAAAACATCCACCATTCAGACGTAAAAATTACTCTTACCAAATCCAATCATTAAAATCATAGGCAGCTTCTATTGCATTTTCCACACTATCAACTAGATTACAGAAGAAATCAATTCCTGTTTCCATCTCCAGTTTGTCAATACTCACCGCATAGACCTTGAAGTCATCAGCTGTAGGTTTTTGTGGCAAGGTTTCTGAATGAGGCACCAAAAAGCCAATAGCATGATATACACCGTCTTTTTCGGACAGAAGAGCCATGTAATAATATGCCGGACAAACCAACCCATGAATAGTCTTACCATTAGTATCTGTTTCAGGATATTTACCATCACCACCTTTCACAGTACCTGTAAAGTCTGTAAGCAATTTATTGAGAGTGGCACCCTTTGTTACATATACCTTATCATAAGTACCACCTATAGTAGACCGTCCCCACTTTTGCACTAACTGCTCCAGTCCTACCCAATATTTCTGATTAAACGAAGCTATCTGCGGTGATATATTCGTATAAAGAAAAGTCTGTTCATTGGCTTCCTTACAATATACACGATCTTCACTAGCGCAAATATGTCCTTTATCAAAACCATCACTTTTGTGGTTAGCTTCCTCTACTCCTCCCATTGTATCAAAGTCGTATGCAGAATCCCAATCCCAGGCATCAGTACGCTTTACATTATCTTGTGAAGTTAGCTTATCAAAATGAAAAGCTACCCACGAGGAATGACGAAGTTCCGTATTCCAAGAAGTCGCCAGATTCATAATGTATTGATCAGCATAGTTCACATAATGCTCGCGATAAATCCCATCAGCCTCATTAATTGCTGGCATCTCTAAATTAAGTACCGAAGGAAAATCTATCAAATAAGCTTCATTAGCATTAATATTGGGTCCAACTGATGTCTGATCGGTCAGAACATACTCTATTCCCACATTGTTGCCATCAATATAAGCCACACGCAATTTCATATAGTTATATACACGATATTCACCATAACGCGCCCAATAACATTTGCCTTCGATTACCTCAGCCGTATGACTCCATGTACCCTGCTCAGGCGCCTCTGCCATGCCATCAAGTCGTGTATTTCCATCCTCCAAGAAATAGAAACGGGAACCATAAAAAGTCTTTTCTTTCAAATAAAACGGAAGAGAAGAGCCTTCAGGATTAAACACATTGAATCCCTTTTTAGAATCTTCGTACCCCTGCATTACAAAAGTAGAAGCATCACTCTGTGTAGTCTCTATGTAACCATTATCCGGAATAATATCTGTGTTACAAGCTATTAAAGTCCAAGCAAAGAGACTTACAAAAAAAAGTTTATTAAATAGTTTCATATATTAATTATATAAAAAGGGAGGTGACAAATACTTCATACAAAGTCTGTCACCTCCAGTTAATCAAAATATTTACTCAGCGTCTTTTTCTTTGATCAAAATATTCTGAATTTCCCACGTTGGCGCACTCTCTCCAGTAGATACATATTGGAAAGCGATACGTACGATATTGCCTACATATTTAGAAAGATCTATATTTCCTACATTCACAAAATTCCAGTCTGTACCTACTGGACGTTTCTCAAGCTGTATTTCTTCCCACGTAGCCTTTGTCACATCATCCTTATAATCAATAGAAATCTTCACAAAACAATGTTGAGCTACAGTAGCATTGGTACCCAGTTTATTGACGGCCTCATCAAAGGTCATCACAGGAGCCACCCCCTTACGGAAATCAAATGCAGGAGATACCAGCCAGCTCTCGGCCGCATTACACTGATTATTGAAAGCAGCACCCTTCCAACCATAGGAAGTAGTATTTACCCATACAAAACTTATACCACCGCTCAGCGACAAGTCTTGAGCCTTGAATCCTGCTTCATTACCATTCAGCGATTCATCGATATAGACGCTTATCTTGGCAGATATACCATCTTTGTCAAGCGTGAATGTTGTAACTTGCTCCACGCTTTCAGGAGTTGCAATCCAACTACCTGCACTTTTCGTGAATTCTTCTACACCGTAAGCATCGGCACTCTTTTTGTAAACCACCACTGCACGATCTGCATCAACGGCATATGGATACTTAGTATTAAGGTAAACAGGCAATACCAATTCTGGTTCTGTAATAGAGGAAGCACCTATGGAAGCATAAACTGAAGGTTCCACTACAGCCACCCTAGCATCATCATTGGCATAAAGTGACCAGCTCTCGCCATTAAAACGATAAAGTGAGGACGTGTTAGATGCTACATAAGCGCGGGTCATAGCACGAGTGTTTGCTGATACAGCATAATCCGTAGAAACCCAAACTGTAAGAGCCTCAGGACTACCAAAATTAATAGCCTCATCTATCGTAATATAAGGCAATACTGCATTTTCTTCTATCTCGATGGCAGGGGATACTAAATAGGATTCAGATGCATGATTTATATTACTAACAAAAGCAGAAGCTTTGAAACCAAACTTGTCTGTATTCTGCCATATAAAATCTAAACCATCAGTATTGACATCATAGAAAGTGAAACCACCCATATCTCCCAACAAGGAATTGGTATAATATGTCTTATCACTAACTTTAGAAACAGCATAACTACCAAATGAGTATTGAGCAACGCCTTCCTTATTTACATAGTAATTCAACTTCACGCTTTTTTCCTTCTGCACATTGGTGATAGTGAACAAGTCCGAACCACCCGCAGAAGTAATCGTCCAATCATACCCCTCTGTACCAACTTCAGTAGTCACGTTAAAGCTGTCATATGTACCACTCATATATAGATACTGTCCTAACGCATTCTTAATATTGAAACCCACTTCGGTAGCTTCAAGCGCAATAATAAAATTAGCAGCATCAGTAGCTGCAATAACGCCACCTTCCACCTTTATAGGATCAGGATACATATATCCATATGTTTTTCCATCATCCAAACGTCCAAAAGGATAATACTGTCCGTCGGCACCCAACGAGACTATCACATATTTACCCGCTCCTCCAAAAGCACTGCTTTTAGATACCTTAGCAAATGTGCCATCGGTAGCTTCAGCAAATAAATAAACATCCAAATAAGGTACAGAAAGTACTTTAGCATTCTTCAACTCCCACGTAGCTGCCCCTGTAGTGGTACTGGTATATTTGAAGGCAATGTTCACCACTTGTCCTTTCCATGCCGAAAGATCAATAGCACCCATATTTACAAAATCCCAGCTCTTTCCTAATGCACGTACAGGTACTGTTGCAACTTGAGTCCAAGTCGGTTCCGAAGGAACTCCACCACCACCAATACTAGGTTCCGTTTCAGAATAAGCATAGTCTACAACTACCATATCGCCAGCAACTGCACTTGCAACTTTTTCTTTCAAAATAGCGGGAATTTTACTTATAGTAGCAGGTGAAAGATAAGAAGCTTTTACCTTGTCTCCCCACACCCCATCATAGTCTTCCAACTCTAATGCATAACTGGATATATTAGTAAAGTCTTTCAGATAAGCAGACGGAGCCTGATACTGATTATATGTAACAGTGAACTTTGACTTAAGATCTGCATTAGGATACTTCTCAGCCAAAAAGGCAGGGATATATTCATCAGCAGTAGCATCGGCAGTAAAATACCCATTTTTTCCTACATTTTCTAATGCCTCTAAACCTGTCTTCCCTTCTGGATCTTTAGCCAGTGCCAAAGCTTGATTGGTTTTATCACCGGCAATAGAAGCATAGTCTGAGGTTTGCAGCGTCATAGTGATATTTTTCACATCCTGATATCCACTATTAATATCAAACTGATCATTGTAATCGTCGTTACAGGCCGCTAACAACACCAGCAAAACAAATGATGTAACTATATTTTTTTTCATATTTCTCTGTCTTAAATAATCTTCATGATTAGAAATTAACTCTCAAACGGAGGCTATATGTACGCCCGAGGGTGTAGAACACATATACATTCTCGTCTGTAGCGACCTTACCTTTAGGATTCCATGCCTTTTCAATATACTGATAGTTCAGTAAATTATTCACATTACCTGAGAATACAGCATCCAGAGCACCAATTTTAAATTTCCAGGAAGCATTCAAGTCTATCATACTTGCAGCAGGAATCTTCCATGGATCATCCAATGTATTTTCTTTATTTATACTAAGTAATGTACCATCTACTTGATAATATGAATAGTTGCGACCATAATAGGTCCAATCTGCACCAACACGAATATCTTTATTCACATTTACATTCAAACCAACAGCTGCTGTAGTCTGAGCCGAACCACCTACACGTACACCATCCATATTGATAATGGCCCATGCATGATCAGGTCCTAACAGTTCGGTAACATTACCATTCTTGTCAAGAGGCTGTCCACCTTGCTCAGAAAAGAAATATCCCTTAGCATTGCTACCCCACTTCCAATCACCGTAAGAGAACATCCCTGTCAGTTCCATCCAATTAAAAGGCTTAAACTTCAAATCGAGTTCCGCTCCCATATGAGTAGCTTCTACACCTGACATATTGATATTAGCACGTGTATAACCCAAATCTGTACCAGTAGTCATTGTTTTGTCCATCCACTTAGTATAGTAAAGATTGACATTGGCAGTCAACATACGGTTACGGAAGCCATATCCCAATTCAGCAGAGAAAATTTTCTCATTTACAGCATTAGGATTAGTAGCATTACTACTAGTAGCTTGCATAAATGCACCATAAGAGAATTTTGGCGCACGACTAATAGCACCCACATTGAAGAATACATTGTGATTTTCTGTCAGATTATAATTAGCACCTCCCTTGGCAGTAAAGCCCAAGAAATTTACTGTTTCCGATTTCTCGTGCTCCTTGTCATAATAAAAACGGTCTACACGCCAATAGCCAGTGTTAGAAAGAGAACCTGAAACAAAAGCAGCCAATTTATCTTTGTTGTATTCCAATTGGAAAAAAGCACCCTCCTGCATTACATAACCGTCGTAATCACGATAAACCACATCGCCCACATAAAGTTTTTGATAGGCCCACATTGGATCGGCTGCCGCCGCATTATTGGCAGCTTTTACTTTCAAACGATCTGCATTATCCATGTAGTATTCACCCCCAAAAAGATCAGAAATCACATTAGTATGCGTACCTTTATAATAACGAAAATCTACACCACCATAAAAATCGAAATTCTCACCAAGTTTAGTCGTATAAGTAGAAAGCAAACCATACCAAACATGTTCGTTCTTAGATTCAGACATTACTAATGCCGATCCATATTCACTAGAAGCATTATAATCTTCAATTGCAGCATAGTCAAAGGTACCGTCCGGACGACGGAAAGTAGTATTCAACGCACCTTTATAAGCACCATTCCAAGAAGAATAGCTATAAGGAGAGAATTTATCGTTACCTTGACCAGAATAACCACCACCACGTCCCAGTGACATATATAAAGAAGTAGAAAGAGAAGACTTACGATCAATCTCCCATTGGTGATTTAAACTAATCTGTGGTTTATGATAGAAATTATGGTTTGCATTATAAGCTTCTCCATTTTTACGATAACCAAACGAAGGGTTGTACTTATTATCCGCAACACCATAGGTACGCTTTGTCATTTCCCAATCAGCAATGGTCAAACCTGCACCTTTATCACGTTGATCATGATGCTGCGGTGCACCAGTAGCCATAAATTGTAACTGGTGATTATCATTGATTCGTTTGGCCAGATTGATAAAGTAATTGTAGCCTTCAAACTTAGTACCTTGTACATAACCGTCTCCCCAGTGTTTAGCACCAAGTAAAGTCAATGCCCAACCATTTTTCGTCAATCCTGTAGAAACATTAAACTGTATTTTATTCATGCCATCATTACCCATAGCATAAGAAATACTTCCACCTTTTTTCGATTCAAGACCTCTAGTCACAATATTAATTGTACCACCTACTGAAGGTGCAGAGACCTTACTAGCTCCCAAACCACGTTGTGTTTGCAACGTACGAGTTACGTCAGAAAGTCCTGCCCAGTTGCTCCAATATACACCTCCCCACTCCATATCATTGACAGGTACTCCATTCACCATTACGGCCACATTTTCCTGACCGAAACCGCGCATGTAAATTTCAGAATCGCCATAACCACCACCCTGTTTATTGGCATGTACACCTGGTGTTGATTTTAAAATTTCAGGAAATTCCTGCGTACCTAACTTTTCTTCAATAAACGTAGGATCTACTGTAGACAAAGCCACTGGAGTCTTACGAGCTACTGCCACAGACGAAGTTATCACCACGTCCTTCAACATCACCGCATCCGGCTCCATTTGAATAGCACCCAAATCAACAGAAGCACCCTTCTGTGTTATTTTCTTCTTGAGGTCTTTAAAACCTACATACTTGAACACCAATGTTCCACCTTGAGCAACACCTTGCTTAAAATAACCATCAATGTCAGTCACAGTTCCTTGTGAAGTGCCTTCTACCATAACAGCAGCGCCCACTAACGGTTCTCCTGTTTCTGAGTCAACAAGCTGACCTTTCACTGTAGTCTGGGCAAATGCCGCAGCACTGCATATAGACAGCACAGCCACCAACAGGAAATGAATTAGATGTTTTTTCATACTTCTGTTTTTTGTTAATTAAATGTGTTAATTACGAATGTTAATTAAGTATTAAATACTGTTTTAAGACGCAAATATAATTAATAAGATTTAGATTTGTATTACATTTCTGCTACAAAATTTTAGGGTATATAGGAGTTATTGAAACTTTTTATAACAAAAAAGCCCTACAAGTTTTTTGCAGGGCTTTCTATTTGTCATAAAAATATTAGTTATGCTATCAGATTCTTACTGTTATCAGTCATTCATCAGCTTTCTATAACGTACACGGGTAGGTTCTTCTTTCCCTAAACGTTTCTGTTTATTTTCCTCATATTCCGAATAAGAACCTTCGAAATAGAAGACATTGGAATCACCTTCGAATGCAAGTATATGAGTGCAAATACGGTCGAGGAACCAACGGTCGTGACTGATAATTACGGCACATCCTGCAAAGTCTTCAAGACCTTCTTCGAGTGCGCGAAGCGTATTCACGTCGATGTCATTGGTAGGTTCGTCCAGCAACAGCACGTTGCCCTCTTCTTTCAGAGCCATAGCAAGGTGCAGACGGTTACGTTCACCACCCGAAAGTACACCGCAAAGCTTCTCCTGATCTCCACCGGAGAAGTTGAAACGTGACAGATAGGCACGTGCATTGATATCACGTCCACCCATACGAATCAGTTCCGTACCACCGGAAATAACCTGGTACACGCTCTTGTTCGGATCGATATCGCTGTGTTGCTGGTCGACATAAGCTACCTTTACGGTCTCTCCTACTTCAAACTCACCTTTATCTACTGTTTCCAGCCCCATGATCAACCGGAACAGCGTTGTTTTACCCGCACCGTTAGGGCCGATTACACCCACAATGCCGTTAGGCGGAAGCATGAAGTTGAGATCATCGAACAGAAGTTTGTCGCCATAAGCTTTTGCCACGTGCTTCGCTTCGATAACCTTATTTCCAAGACGCGGACCATTAGGGATAAAGATTTCAAGTTTCTCTTCTTTCTCCTTGATATCTTCATTCATCAATTTATCGTAAGAATTCAAACGTGCCTTACCTTTCGCCTGACGCGCTTTAGGAGCCATACGCACCCACTCCAACTCACGTTCCAATGTCTTGCGGCGCTTGCTGGCGGTTTTCTCTTCCATTTCCATACGCTTGGTCTTCTGTTCCAACCAGCTGGAATAGTTACCTTTCCAGGGGATACCTTCGCCACGGTCGAGTTCAAGAATCCAGCCTGCCACATGGTCGAGGAAGTAACGGTCGTGGGTTACGGCAATCACCGTACCCTCGTATTGCTGCAAATGTTGTTCCAACCAATCGATGGATTCAGCGTCAAGGTGGTTGGTAGGTTCGTCCAGCAACAACACATCAGGTTTCTGCAACAGCAAGCGGCAAAGTGCCACACGGCGACGCTCACCTCCCGAAAGATGGTCTACAGTTGCGTCTTCGGGCGGACAACGGAGGGCATCCATAGCGCGTTCCAGTTTACTGTCGAGATTCCAGGCATCAGTTGCATCGATGATATCCTGAAGTTCTCCCTGACGGACAAAAAGCTTATCCATCTTGTCGGCATCCTCGTAATACTCCGGCAGACCGAATTTCTGGTTAATCTCTTCGTACTCAGCGAGTGCGTCCACAATGGGTTGTACGCCTTCCATCACAATTTCTTTTACGGTTTTCGTAGGATCCAGGTAAGGTTCCTGAGCCAGATAGCCCACTGAGTAACCCGGTGAAAACACCACTTCGCCCTGATAAGACTTGTCCAACCCGGCGATAATCTTCAGCAAGGTAGATTTACCGGAGCCATTCAGACCGATGATGCCAATCTTTGCACCATAAAAGAACGAAAGGTAGATGTTCTTCAGCACCTGCTTGTTGTTCTGCTGAATGGTCTTGTTCAGCCCTACCATAGAAAAGATAATCTTTTTATCGTCAACTGTTGCCATAAAGTTTTTAAGTGTATTATATTAATAATGTATATGCTATTCCCATCCGATGAATATTGGGCAAAGATAACAAAAAAAGAGATATTCTTTTGCATTTTCAAAAATTGTCTCTATCTTTGCGCCCGCTTAACAGCAATAAAGGATTGATTCAGTAGCTCAGCAGGTAGAGCACAACACTTTTAATGTTGGGGTCCTGGGTTCGAGCCCCAGCTGGATCACTGAAAGAAAGGGACTTGAAAAAGTCCCTTTCTTTATTTAATACTCACAGGTTATAAATCTTCAGTATAAGCGCCAAGCTTCGGTAACCTTTTTGCCAACAAGAAGTTAACTTCTTACAAACAAAGAGTTAACTTCATTTATAATGAACACTGTTTTCATCATAAACAAGCAGTAAAATCATCATATATAAGCCGATCAAAGGGGATATCCCAATTCTCAGAGTTGTAAACAATTCGATATCCTACTGGTTTTACGTCACTTACCAAAATCATTGTAGCAACTTAATTGCTATGCTAACGAGTAGAGATATGTTAAATAAAACTCCTTTTCTTCTGATAGTGATAAGCATCGCTTAAAGATGGCTACACCCTTTGGGGGAAATGATGTAGCCATACATGCAAAAGGGTGTAGCCATCCGGGATAAAGGGTGTAGCCCTTTTAGAAGTGGCGTTACAGATACTTGTGACTGGGGTATAGAGATGTAAGTACCTCTTTTCAGCATTTTCCTGTTGTAAATATAAAGTATTTACAAGAATGGTAAGATGTTGATATCCGGGTGAATCAAAACTACGCATTCTTCGGATGAGCCTAATATAAGTAATGAACAAGAAACAACTTATCCTAATCTGTCATGCTTCGAGTACGCTCAGCATGACAGATACCCAACTAATTAAGAACACATACTTAAATCTAAATATCATTAAAGGAGCAGCTAATTAGCTTCTTTATCCGTACATTTGATTGTTACTCATATACATAACCGATAAAATGACGCATGTATGAAAGCAATCCGAATTATTCTGTCCTTATTGCTGATAACGGCAATGGGCATATCTACTCTTTCCGCACAAACCAAGAAAGAGAGAAAAGAACTGAAGAAACAAGTTGTAGAGAAACTGGTTACATCCGGGAAGTATAAAATAGATGTAAACAGGGCTCTTCCGGCAAGAGGGCGGTCCATCACGCTTACTTCACCCTACTCTGTGGAAATCAGGAACGATTCCGTTATATCTTATCTGCCTTACTATGGGCGTGCTTACTCTATTCCTTATGGCGGAGGAGAAGGGCTAAACTTCAAAGCTCCAATCACCGACTACCAACTGGACCGGGACAAGAAAGGAACCGCCAAAATTAAATTCTCCGCACGAAGCCGGGAGGATAAGTTCGATTTTAATATAGACGTTTTCAGTAACGGATCGGCAACGATTTTCGTGAACATGCAAAACCGCCAGTCCATCAGTTTTATCGGAGAAGTGGATATGCCGGAAGAAAAATAGCTGAATCTGGAAAACGAAATCGCTCTATCATTGTTGTATATTCAGATATATATAGCATAGAAGCATTATGAATAAAGGGAGATTAGAAGCATTCAGTGATGGAGTATTGGCTATCATCATCACTATCATGGTATTGGGCATGGATACGCCGGAGGATGTGACGTTAAAGGCATTAGTTCCGCAGGTTCCGGTGTTCGTGAGTTATGTGCTCAGTTTCATTTACGTCGGCATTTACTAGATCAACCATCACCACATCATGCAGGTCACCCACCGCATCAATGGAACAATCCTATGGGCAAACCTGAATTTACTTTTCTGGCTGTCACTGGTTCCCCTCACAACGAACTGGATCGGCAAGAACCACTTATCCCCCGTACCGGTAGCCTTCTATGGCGGAGTCTTATTGATGTGCGCCATCGCCTTCCACATACTCGAATATACATTGATCCGCTACCACGGCGAAGATTTCCCGTTACGGAAATTCCATGCGGGAAGGATGAAGGAGAAACTATCCATTGTCATTTATTTCAGTGCCATACCACTGGCTTTTGTATGCGTATGGATATCTATTTTTCTTTATTTCCTGATGGCTTGTCTGTGGGTAGTTCCAAGTAAACGGTTGGAAAAAGAAATGGAAAAATGAGGAATATACCTTACCAATGATTACCTTTGTACATGATATCTTTTTAAATTTATGTATAAAGAATACCAACCCTGCGCACTACTCTCTCCCTATATAGACAAGTATTGGGAATTCAAAGGGAATCCGGAGTACGGAATGCGTATCAACATACTTCCTGATGGATGTACAGACTTTATCTTCACCCTTGGGGAAGCAACACAAGCGGTGAATAGCAGTCTGACCATGAAGCCTTATCGTGCTTATTTTATAGGTCCGATGAATAGCTATTCGGAATTGGTAGCGTATGCGGAAACGGTTCACATGTTAGGGGTTCGCTTCCTACCTTGCGGACTATCCCGTTTTATCCGTCTGCCACTGCACGAACTGACTAACCTGAGAATCAGTGCAGACGAGGTAACCTGCTTTTTCGATACTTCTTTTGCAGAAAGGCTATGCGAAGAAGACTGTCTAGAAAATAGGGTAAAGATCATAGAAGAATTATTTATCAAATCTCTTTATAAACACGACTTGCCGACAGATCCGCAGATTGTATTTGCAATAAAACAGATTAACCGGCATCAGGGAAAACTGCCCGTGCAGTCATTGATGGAGGATATTTGTCTGTGCCAGCGACAATTTGAACGCAAATTCAAGATGAACACAGGCTATACCCCTGTCTCTTATACACATCTGACGCTGC
>OJQF01000350.1_pt1 | contig 27437 bp, 21 predicted proteins | sample 1598681 | NCBI WGS metagenome assembly OJQF01 (sample SAMN03922506, study PRJEB24848) | human gut metagenome | isolation source: stool sample | host: Homo sapiens | place: Germany | collected 2011-11 | reverse complement strand
TATTTATACTGCTTAAAAAGCTTGCAAACAAGCTGTTCGGCAACAAGAAGGAGGTTACCGTAACAGAACAGGAGCTTATGGCTATAATAGACGAAATCGAGGACGAGGGCGTACTTGAAGAACAGGAGCGTGACCTTGTGAAGTCTGCTCTTGAATTTGACGAAACGGTAGTTGATGAGATAATCACTCACCGTGTAGACGTCATTGCGGTCGATGTAAACGAAGATATTGAAACAGTAAAGGAAACCTTCATCAACGAGGAATATTCAAGACTTCCCGTTTACGAAGGCTCTATAGACCACATTATCGGCTTTGTGAGCCAGAAAGACTTTTTCAAGAAATATCTTACCAAAAAAGATGACGAAACGTTCTTACTGCGTGATATAATGCAGGAGATCCACTATGTTCCTCATCTGATGAAGATAAGCGATATAATGAAGCAGATGCAGAAGGACAAGGTACATATGGCTGTCGTACTCGACCAGTACGGCGGAACGCTCGGTATAGTTACTCTTGAGGATATACTCGAACAGCTTGTCGGTGAAATATGGGACGAGAACGATGAGATAATCGCCCCTGTCACATTCGTATCGGAAAACGAGTTCAACGTCAACGGCGATGTATCGCTGACCGCTTTCAAGCGTTACTGGCATAACCGCACGGGAGATAGTCCGAAAATAGACGGCAACGCAAAGACCGTCGGCGGCTGGGTGCTTGAGCTTTTCGGCAAGATCCCTGAAACAAACGAAAGCGTTACAACAGACGATTTCAGAATAACGGTTCTTAAAGTCAGCGAAAGAAGAATAGTAAAGGTACGCCTTACCGTAATTCCCAAATCCGAAAATTAGGAATAATATGCGTGTACTGTTTATAGTCTGCGCCGTACTTGGTACTGTCGGCATATGCGGACTTCTTGTAATGCTGCTGTTCTTCAGGCTGAAAATAAACCTCGGCTTCAGACTGCCGAAGGGCAGAACTATACCGATCGAGCAGTTTATTCCTCAAGGGATATACGGATATGCGGTATTTACTGCTGTATTCGGATATTTCGGGCTGATGCTGCTACAGCTTTCACTGCCGTGGTACTTCATAGTTCCCGCCGATATTGCAATGGGCTTTATTGTGAACTTTATCGGTATGCACTTTCTTTCTCCTGCCGTGAAAAGTTTTGTGAACGGCAAAGCGCCGAAGCCCGACGATCTTACGGGATACGAGGCTGTCGCACTTGAAAATATAGCAGGGAGCGGCTACGGGAAGGTTCGGGTGAAATATAACGGGCTGAATTACCGTTTTGACGCAATATCCGTATATCACACGGATATTGAATCGGGCGAAAAGGTCGATATAGTTACAGGCGAGGACGAATTGCTCTTTGTTCAGAAAAAAGATGAGATATACAAAGTCCTTGACGAAGAAAAAACGCCTGTAACAAAAGCAGAAACCGACATTACACCAGAGCCGAAAAGAAAAAACGACAGCTTTGTTGGCTCGGAAGAAATCAATAATAACCGAAAGGAAGAATAAAACTTGTTCTCAAAGGAGATAACAACTACTGCGGAGGACTACCGCACATTAGTAAAATTTACCGAATACTCGCTCAAAAAGTCGAATAACATTCTGTTTATCGCTATGGCGGTACTTGCTGTGGCATCGCTCGTTATCGGACTTGCGGGAATAATTCCGCTGTATATTTCGGCGGCTGTATGCCTTATTTGCGTTGCGGTAATTCTTGCCGATGTTCTTATCATTTCAAAGAAAGCAAAGGACGGTATAAAGTACGGCAAGGTGGTGCTTAACGCAAAGCGTACCTTCAGCTATGATGCGGCATCGGTAAGGGTGTTCGGCGGAAGGACAGCTACCGATATAAACGCACAGTGGAATACGATTTTCAAGATATACGAGATTGAAAAGTGCTTTATAATCTATTTCAGATATAACCTTGCGTTCTGCCTGCCGAAAAATCAGCTTACACCGCAGGAAACGCTGAATGTAAGAAACTATTTTATAAAGAAAATGGACGGAAGGTTCGTCAAAAAATGCAAATAAAACAGGAGGACGGCATTATGTTGAAAAAGCTCAAAAAGCAGGTGCTTGAAGCAAATCTACTGCTTCCGAAATACAACCTTATAACATTCACATGGGGCAACGTATCGGGGATAGACCGTGAAAGAGGACTTGTCGTAATAAAGCCATCCGGCGTTGAATATGACGGTATGACGGTAGACGATCTTGTTGTAGTAACTCTTGACGGCGAGCAGGTCGAGGGTGATTTAAGACCGTCAAGCGACACGCCGACACATCTTGAACTGTACAAGGCATTTCCTAACATCGGCGGTATAGTTCATACGCATTCTCAGTGGAGTACGACCTTTGCGCAGAGCGGACTTGATATTCCTGCACTCGGCACAACGCACGGCGACTATTTCTACGGTGCTATACCCTGCACCGACAAGATGACGCCCGAAGCTATCGGCGGCGAATACGAAAAGGAAACAGGCACGATAATCATTGATACGTTCAAAAAGCGTAACATCGATCCCGATTCCGTACCTGCAGTAAATGTACACTCTCACGGACCTTTTGCCTGGGGCAAGGACGCAATCGACGCTGTACACAATGCGGTCGTGCTTGAAAATGTCGCAAAGATGGCCATGTTCAACCTTCTGCTTGACAGAAATATCGAGCCTATGCAGCAGGAGCTTCTTGATAAGCACTATCTGAGAAAGCACGGCGCTAACGCATATTACGGACAAAAATAACTGCTTTGGGGGAATAATATGAATATTTACTGCCTATCGGAAGGCGAGCTTTATAATATCGAAAACGGCAAGGAACACCTCGTTCACTGTGAGCGTGTGGAGAGCTACCGTGACGCAGTGCGTAAGATGAAGGCTCGTGATGAATGGAAAACCACAGGTAAAGGTGCAAAGTTCATGGGCGTTGAGCCAAAGGAATACGGCGAGAATGAAGCATTCGATATGCTCAGGGGCATCGGTTCGTGCGGCGACAGGCTGATATACACGACTTTTGCGGATAATGTCGGCGGTATGTACTTCAAGGACAGCGAGGGAGAAAACTATATTTTCGCAAACCGTGAAGAAATAATCAATGATATTGACTGCTGTGACGGGAAGTGCGTAGTCAGTGCAGGAAACGGGTATTACGAAAATCACATTGCCCTTGTCGATACGAAAAACGGCAGCTTTGAACAGCTCACAGAAGGGTTTACCAGCGAAACGCACCCGTTTATTTCACGCAGGAACAGCGATATAATCTACTATACGGCTATGGGCTTTGCGACAAGCGGCGGAGGAGAGATTGCGGAAAAAAGCCCGTGTACGATATGTCTTTTCGATACACGGAGCGGAACAATAGACGAATTTATCGCAGAGGAAGGATTCGACTGCATAAAACCGCAGGACGATGCCGACGGAAACATATACTACATACGCAGAAAATACGTTCCGACAAAGCAGAAAAGCAATCTCGCAATGGATATATTGATGTTCCCTGTCAGGATAATCAAAGCTATCGGCGGATTTTTAAGCGTGTTTTCAATGGCGTTCGGCGGAGAACCTTTGCGTACCGGCGGTAAAAATCCGGCAAAGAGCAAAGCCGCAGACGAGCGTGAAGCCTTCATCGAGGGAAATCTGATAAAAGCCGAAAAACAGCTGAGCGGTGACGCAGACGAAGGTATAATCCCATCGGACTGGGAGCTTGTAAAGCGTGATAAAAACGGTAACATAACCGTTTTAAAAAAGCGGATAATGGATTACAGACTGCTTTCAGACGGAGATATTCTCTATTCAAACGGAAGCCGCATAGGAATGCTGTCGGGTGATAAGAACACCGTTGTGTGCAAAATAAAATACGCTAATTCGATAACCGTAACCGAATAAGGCACAAAAAAGCCGCCGTGCAGATAGCACGGCGGCTCTCGTTATTAAGCATCACAGATTACTTAACGATATACTTGTCAAGCTCAGCCATAAGCTCATCGCAATCATCGCTGTGAACACGAAGCTCGAGGGGCTTTGAAAGATCCAGGCTGAAGATACCCATTATTGACTTTGCGTCAATTGCATATCTGCCGCTTACGATGTCAACATCGTAGTTACACTTTGTAACTGTTGTTACGAAATTCTTAACGTCTTCAATAGTATTGATTCTGATATTAGCTGTTTTCATACAAAAAACCTACCTTTCATATTTCAGGTCAAATTTCGGCTCCTGACCGATTGATTTCATTTTACCAAAATGTAAGGCGGTTGTCAATTGCTTTTAACTGATTTTACTTAATTTTTTCAATCGGAGATAACCGTTAGCCTGATTTCCCGTTTCCGCCTTATCACTGTAAGTGCTTATCGCTCCTTACAGCTATATAATAACACATTTCACGATACGGTCAAGAGTATTATTGTCAAAAAATCGCCACAGCTTGCAAATTTCGTAATAATAAAGTATAATTAGGCTGTCGGGAGTTTAGTTTTGGTGAAACTAACCACAATTTATTATGGAAGTGATATTATCAGATATACTGTACAGACCTTCGGGTGCAAGGTCAACCAATATGAAAGCGCTTCGGTAGCAAAGGCTATGGACGAACACGGATACGAGAAAACAGACGATATTTTTACGGCGGATATTGTTATAATAAACAGCTGTTCAGTGACGGAAAACAGCGACAAAAAAGCGAAACAGCTTATAAACAGGATAAAAAGCAACGACCCTATGAAGATAGTCGTGCTTACGGGCTGTTTTCCGCAGGCTTTTCCCGAAACGGCTTCAAAGCTGTCAGCCGATATAGTAACGGGTACCGAGCATAAAGACAGCATTGCGGATATGATAGACGTATTTACCGGCAACAAGGTAAAGCAGGTTGCCATACCGCCAAGACCCGTCAAAAAGCAATACGAAAAGCAGAAAAACGCCGATATGGGCAAGACGAGAGCATTTATAAAGATTGAGGACGGCTGTGACAGATTCTGCAGTTACTGCATAATACCTACCGCCAGAGGCTCTGTAAGGTCACGTTCCTTGCAGGATATAACCGAGGAAGTAAGGTTTCAGGTATCGTGCGGTCATAAGGAGATGGTGCTTGTCGGCATCAACCTTTCCTGCTACGGTCAGGAAATCGGGCTGAGGCTTGCGGACGCAATAGAGGCGGTATGCTCGGTGGACGGAGTGGAGCGTGTACGTTTGTCATCGCTTGAGCCGGAGTTGCTTACCGATGAGGATATAGCAAGAATGGCGGCGCAAAAGAAGCTATGTCCGCATTTTCACCTGTCGCTCCAGTCCGGAAGCAGTGCTACATTGAAGCGTATGAACAGGCATTATACGCCCGATGAATACTATGATATAGTCCTGAGGCTGCGAAAAGCGTTTCCCGATTGTGCGATAACCACCGATATTATGGTAGGATTTGCAGGGGAAACCGACGAAGAATTCAAAGAATCCTGCGAATTTGCCCAAAAAGTCGGTTTTGCGGCAATGCACGTTTTTACCTACTCGATCAGAGAGGGTACAGCGGCGGCAAGACGCACAGACCACGTTGCACATGATATTGCCGTAAAGAGATACCACGCTATGAGCAGCCTTGCAAAAAAGCTGAAAGAGGAATATTTCCGCTCGTGCGTGGGAAAGACGGAAAAGGTGCTTATTCAGCGCAGGGAAAGTGAAGAATACGCAAACGGCCTTACCCCGCAGTACGTTCCCGTGCGCATATACGGCAGTGACGCAAACAGGCAGGATATAATTACTGTACAAATTACAGGAGCATCGGGCAGTGATTTTTGTGTCGGAGAAGAAATAAAATGCTTGTAATCGGGCAGATATTGTAGTATAATTAAAAGGTATTGATAGTTTTGTGCCTTTACACGCTTGCAAAAGCCTGTGGCACTATCACAAAAAACGACGGAGGAAGTTTATGTCAGTTTATCGCATTTATGTGGAAAAGAAACCGCAGTTTGCCGTTGAGGGAAAAGCTGTTCTCTCAGACCTTAAAACCGCACTTCAGATTAAAGGTATCAAGGATGTGCGTATCGTAAACCGTTACGATGCAGAGGGTATCACAAAGGAGAATTTTGAAAAAGCTACTCCCACCGTATTCTCAGAACCGCCTGTTGACGATGTTTATTATTCACTGCCTGAGATTGAGGCTGATGAAAAGATGTTCGCAACCGAGTTTTTACCCGGTCAGTTCGATCAGAGAGCAGACTCAGCCGCTCAGTGTATACAGATGCTGTGCCAGGGCGAACGTCCCACAGTTAAATACGCAAAGCTGTATATCCTTAAGGGCGATATTTCAGATGAGGATTTTACTAAGATAAAGCACTATCTCATAAATGCCGTAGAAGCAAGAGAATGCGGCTTTGAGCAGTATGAAACGCTTGATGTAAAATATGATATTCCGAAGGATGTAGCTGTGCTTGACGGATTTATCGGTCTTTCCGAAGACGAGCTTGCTCAGTTTATCAAGAAGTACGCACTTGCTATGGATCTTGGCGATATAAAGTTCTGTCAGGAATATTTCAAGAAAGAGCCGAGAGATCCTACCCTTACCGAAATCAGAATGATAGATACATACTGGTCGGATCACTGCCGTCATACAACATTCGGAACAATAATCGACAATGCGAAGATTGACGCTCCCTACATTGCCGAAACTTATAAGGAATACAAGCTCGACAAGGAGGAGCTTGGCAGAAGCGCAAAGCCTGTCTGCCTTATGGATATTGCGACCGCCGCAGTAAGAAAGCTGAAAAAAGACGGTCTTCTCCCCGACCTTGACGAGAGTGAAGAAATAAATGCCTGCTCCGTAAAAATAACCGTTGACGTTGACGGCAAGGATGAGCAGTGGCTTCTTATGTTCAAGAACGAAACACATAACCACCCCACTGAGATCGAACCTTTCGGTGGTGCGGCAACCTGCCTCGGCGGTGCTATAAGAGATCCGCTTTCGGGTCGTTCTTACGTTTATCAGGCTATGCGTGTAACGGGTGCTTCGGATCCCCTGCTCCCTGTTGACAAGACGATCCCCGGCAAGCTCCCTCCGAGAAAGATAACAACAACAGCCGCACAGGGCTATTCGTCATACGGTAACCAGATCGGTCTTGCAACAGGTCACGTTGCTGAGATATATGACCCCGGATATATGGCTAAGCGTATGGAGATTGGTGCTGTAATAGGTGCCGCTCCTGCTGAGAACGTTGTCCGTGAACGTCCCGTCCCCGGTGACATAATCATCCTGCTCGGCGGCAGAACAGGCCGTGACGGTTGCGGCGGTGCTACAGGCTCATCAAAGTCGCACAGCGTTGAATCGCTCGAAACCTGCGGTGCTGAGGTTCAGAAGGGTAACGCTCCCGAAGAAAGAAAACTCCAGAGATTATTCCGTGACAAGAACGCAACAAAGCTGATAAAGCGTTGCAACGACTTTGGTGCAGGCGGTGTTTCCGTCGCTATAGGCGAGCTTGCTGACGGTCTTGAAATCGACCTCAACGCAGTTCCCAAGAAGTACGACGGTCTTGACGGCACAGAACTTGCCATCTCTGAGTCACAGGAAAGAATGGCAGTTGTAGTTGACAAGAACGATGTTGACAAGTTCATCGCTCTTGCAGGCAAGGAAAACCTTGAGGCTACTCCAGTTGCGGTAGTTACCGAAAACCCCAGACTCAAGATGAACTGGAACGGTAAGACTATCTGCGACATTTCAAGAGAATTCTTAAATTCAAACGGTGCAGAAAAGCACACGGATATATATGTTCCCGCTCCAACGGTAAGCTATTCTACAGGCAGACACAACACTAAGGAAGAATGGGAAAAGCTCGTTACCGACCTTAACGTATGCTCTCAGAAGGGTCTTGTACAGCGCTTTGACTCAACAATCGGCGCAGGTACTGTACTTATGCCTTATTCGGGCAAGACACAGCAGACACCCGTACAGGCTATGGCGGCAAAGCTCCCCGTACTTTCGGGCAACACAAAGACAGCTTCCATAATGGCATGGGGCTTTGATCCTTTCGTAAGCCGTCAGTCGCCCTATCACGCAGCCGCTCTTGCAGTAGTCGAGAGTATGGCTAAGGTAGTAGCCGCAGGCGGTAAGAGCGAAAAATGCTGGCTCACATTCCAGGAATATTTTGAACGTACACAGGGCGATCCTGAGCGTTGGGGCAAGCCTTTTGCCGCACTTCTCGGCGCATATAAGGCTCAGATTGCACTCTCAAGCGGCGCTATAGGCGGCAAGGACTCAATGTCGGGTACATTTGAGCATATAGATGTTCCGCCCACGCTCGTTTCTTTCGCAGTTTCAACTGCAAAGTCAGACAAGATAATTTCCGCCGAATTCAAGCTCCCCTGCAGTGATATTTACTACATTGCACCTGCATACGATGAAAACGGTATGCCCGACTTTGACAGCGTCAAGAAGGTATTTGCTACAGTAGAAAAGGCAATTGCCGACGGCACTGCCCTGTCAGTATGGACTTTGGCTCACGGCGGTATTGCAGAAGGTATCTTCAAGATGTCGCTCGGTAACAGAATCGGTGCAAAGCTTAAAGCTATGGACGATGAAAAGCTGTTCGGTCTGCACTACGGTGCATTCATCATCGAGGCTAAGGGCGCAATAGAGGGCGCAGAGCTTATCGGTGAAACAGTGAGCGACTACACGATTACGGCAGGCGATGTCAAGCTTGACATTGCAGATCTTGAGAAGAAGTATGACGCTGTTCTTGAACCTATCTTCAAGAATTCGCTCCCCGAAATGCCGAGGCCCGTATCGGTTGCTTACGACAAGGGTTGCGACTTACTTATCAACAAGGCTCCCGGCACTATCGCAAAGCCTAAGGTACTTATCCCCGTATTCCCCGGTACTAACTGCGAATACGATATGGCTGCCGCATTCAACAGATACGGCGGTGAAGCTGAAATATTCGTTATCAGAAACCTTTCTGCAAAGAATATGGAAGACAGCGTAAACGAATTTGCAAAGAGAATCGAAAACAGCCAGATGATAGCTGTTCCCGGCGGTTTCTCAGGCGGTGACGAACCCGAAGGCTCGGCTAAATTTATCAACGCATTCTTCCGCAATCCTAAGATCAAGGATGCTGTAGAGAATATGCTCTATGCCCGTGACGGTCTTATGATTGGTATATGCAACGGCTTCCAGGCTCTTATCAAGCTTGGTCTTGTGCCTTTCGGCAAGATAGTTCCTCTGTCAAGCGAAAGCCCCACGCTTACATATAATACAATAGGCAGACACCAGTCACAGCTTGCTCTTACTAAGATTTGCACCAACAAGTCACCGTGGCTTATGCACTGCAAGGTGGGCGAGGTTTACAACATACCGATTTCGCACGGTGAAGGACGTTTTGTAGCAAGTGACGAGGTTATCGCAAAACTTATCGAAAACGGTCAGATTGCTACTCAGTATGTTGACCTTAACGGCGAGCCTACAATGGATCTTGCATACAATCCCAACAGCTCGATGTGCGCTATCGAGGGTATCATTTCTCCTGACGGACGTGTACTCGGTAAGATGGGTCATACAGAGCGTATAAGCTCAGACACCTGCGTTAATGTTGACGGCAACAAGGAACAGCTTCTGTTCAAGGGTGGCGTTGACTACTTCAGAATTTAACATTAAAACCGCATAAAATCTGCCCTGCAACGTATTCAGAACGTTGCAGGGCATTTTTGTCTGCAAAAATACAGAGCAGACTTCCGTCTGCTCTGCGATGTTTTTACTTACTTATTCTTTCTCTTTCTTGCCTTATACGTTACAGGAACTGCTCCGCCGGCAACAGCCGCTACCGCAATCCAGGCGGCAAGTGACGATGCGCCTGTTTCGGGGTTTCTCTTTCCGAATTCTTCGGGTGCTTTTTCAAATGCACAGGCTATACACTCATAATGGCCTATACCCGGCTCTGTGGCGGTAGGTTCTTTATCTACCACCCACTTGAACTGGTGGTCGTCAGCATCGATTATATTGCCATTGTCATCAACGTGCCAGTGCTTATTCTTATCGTGTTTCCATTCCTTCTTACCGCTAAGCTTAGGAAGTGCTTTCTCCTCCTTGATGCCGCAAACGTTGCAGGCTCTGTACTCTTTACCCTCAGATGTGATTGTCGGCTCAACGAGAGTTTTCCACTCGGACCAGTCGTGTCCCTTCGGAGAAATCTCCTTTATGTCTTTTCTTTCATCGCAATTTCTGCAATGTACAGAATCCTCGCCTTGCTCAGTGCATGACGGTGCAATATCAACAGTACGGGAATCCTCCCATTCGTGCGCCGGCTCTATAATTCCGGTCTGTTCGAAACCGCAATGGATACAAGCGTGTTTCTTAACGCCGTTTTCAGTACAGGTTGAAGGCGTTACTACCTCCCATTCGCCGTAGGTGTGATCTGTAACGGGGATAACCGTTGAATCCTTTGTTGCGTCACAGCGTGAGCAATGGATGGATTTAGAGCCTTCGGTCGTGCAGGTAGGTTCCTTGTCTATCGTGTAATCCGCTTCCCAATCGTGAGCGTCCGGGTCTATATCGGTATCTTCATATTCAGTGTATCCGCAGATCTCACATTTTCTTGTTTTCTGACCGCCTGCAACACAGGTAGAGTCTTTTGATACCGTCCACTCACCGAATGAATGTCCTGTCGGTTCGATCTCTGTTACATCCTTTGTCGCATCACATCTTGAACAATGTACCGACTTTGAACCGGGCTGTGTGCAAGTAGGCTTTACATCTATTGTAAAATCATCTTCCCAGTCATGTCCCAGAGGTTCAATCTCTGTTACATCCTTTGTCGCATCACATCTTGAACAATGTATCGACTTTGAACCGGGCTTTGTACAAGTGGGTTTTACATCTATTGTGTATTCGGCATTCCAATCGTGTCCGAGCGGTGCTGTATCACGTTCTTCTTCAAATTGGCATACGGAGCAGATATGCTTTTCCTTACCGCCTTCTTCGCAGTTTGCCGATTTGCTTTCTTTCCACTCGCCGAATTTGTGACCGCTTGGAGCACCGCTTTCAAATACAAGCGTTGTGTCATTCGTGTGTGCTCCGCATTCGCACGAATAGAAATACTTGGCAGGATTTACGCAATCTGCAGGAAGTGCAAGCGTATCCTCGTTTACGGTCTTTATATCAAATGTATGATTTTCTTTATTGATTTTTGCCTGACAGTTCTTACAAAGACTATAGTGTCCGGTAAGATCGGAATAATACAGTTTACCGTCACTCTCGTGTTCAACCTTATAAGTCAGCGTGAAACGTGCCAGAGCCTTATCCTGAGTGCCTGCAGACGCATCCGCATAAGCGGTTCTGTCTGTTATAACGATGAAATCTTCGGTATAAGTTCCTGTGGCTAAATTGCTGTCGGGCTTAACTGTGAATGTTGCAGTTGCGCCCTTTGCAAGCTTTGAAGAGCCGTCATCGGCAGTACCCCAATCATCGCCGGCAGTGTATGATACTGTGAACGAAGAAGTATCAGTTATGACACCGCTTGCTTTATTAAGGTCTGATTCCTTTACTACTCTGTACTTTGCTATAGAACCGCCCTCTGTGACTTTCACCTTGAGCGAAACTGTCTTTGTCGGGTTGCCGTTATCAAAATCTGTACCGATGTCAACAGTTGACACAGGATTGTTTTCACTGTCTGTTACAGATATTTCAACATCTTTAAGACTTGCGTCTGCAGTCACGATAAGGTTGCGATCAACCGAAAGTGCTATGAACTCACCTGTCGTGCTGTCAAACGTGTACATATTGTCAGGTATCGCATTACCGTCAATATCTGTTACATTAACGCCTGAGAAACGGTATTCATCGGGATCGTTCAGTGCAAACGTAAACCTTGAAGAATCTCCTGCTACAGCAAAGACATTTCCGTCCGTTACGGTTGTTTCATTCGTATTATTTGCCTTTATGCAATAGGGCATTACATTTGTGCATGGCTCGCTGTCATCTATTATTTCACCGTCACCGATGCGGACAATATTAAGTCTGTTTGATTCCGATACTATTGTGTAGGCATCGGCAACATCGGTTAAAGCATTTCCGCCCGACAGCTTTATTTTATAGCCGGTTTCCGCAATGCACTTACCGCTTGCATAATCCAGCGTATATCCGGCACCGGAAGCAGGTGTGAACCTGCGGATAACACCGCCGTTCGTCTTTGTTATCTGTGCCGCACTGTCGGCTTTTGTGATACTGCCGTTTGTGAGTATCGTACCGTTATCGACAGACAGAGTACCTGCTACGGAAATATCGCCGTAGGTTTCAATAACAGTGCCGTCGGTTACCTTTGCCGTTCCGTGACCGATTATATCAAGCTTTGCATTTTCGTAACCGTTCACAGACAGGAGCTTAAAATCGCCAGAAGTATTGGCGGCATCGGAATCATCGAGCTTATTGACATTGAGAATACCGTTTACTGCGTATATTCCGCTTACCGATGTTCCGTCATTTCCCGGCTTGCCATTATAATTATCCTGCTGTTCAGACGGTACATTGGTATTTGTACCGGGGTTTCCGCCTCTGCCGGCTGTAACGTTAAGTTTGCCGCCATTAAGATACACCTTTGTGTTATCGGTTATAGCCGCACTGCCGTTACCGCCGTCGCCGCCAATGCCGTAATACTTTTCATTTGTATCGTAGTCAGTGTTATAACCTGCATCGCCGCCTTTACCGCCATTGCCGCCGATAACAGTTACTGTGCCGCCTGCAACCGTGAACGACGAAACATTTACCGCAACTTTGCCGTCCTCACCGTTTTTTCCGTTAGCCTCATCGGAACCGCTATCCGTAGTACCCCATCCGCCATTATCACCGTACGCTCCGATAAAGCCAATAACACCGCTTGCGTTTTCACTCTCACTATAAAAAGTTATTGTTGCGTCTGTGCCGGCAATACCGTTCACTACACTTACCACTGCATCGTTCTTGAGTATGACATTTACATTTCCTTTAATTTCTACAGGATTATATATATTTTTTTGGTTGTCATAATCATAGGTTGTTGTGATGATATTAACGATACCGTCAGCCACATACCACGTTTCTTTGCCGGCAATGCCCCATGCAGTATCAGTTGAAGCTATCTTTGTATAATCAGTTACCGTTCCGCTTATAACAGTACCGTCTGCGGACAGTCCGTAATAACTCACCGCTTCATCGGCAATTGCGTTGATTACTGTAAATGACAACGTGCCGACTGCAAGGACGGCAGATGTTGCTATGCAAGTTATGATTCTGGTTGAAAATTTTCTTTTCATTTGTCTCTCCTTATCTGAAAATTTCAAGTAATGATATACATTACTTATCTATCATACAATTGTAACATTCCATAAAGAGAATTTCAACAAATATGGCACGAACGGTCAAAAAATGGCGGCGAATGGTATAATTACCTTCACCGCCTGACTATAAAGAATGATTACTTATCAAAACCGAGCAATTTCTTCGTTCCTGCTTTTTCAAGCGCAACTGTCAGAAGCACGCCTGCTATAAGCCCTACAGCGCCCTGTATTGCGTTTCCTAAAATGCCTGCCGCCGCTGTTGCTACGTTGCCGTAAAGTATAATATCATAAACGAAGTAGCCTGCCACCATAATTATTTCTGCCACAGTGCCGCCGATTACCTTGCCGACAAGCGACTTGAAATAAGAGCCGTTCATAAAGCACTTTGCAATGTAGAATGCCGCTACTGCCATAAGTGCCTTGATTATCAGCGTTGCAGGCGCATAATAAGCATAACCTGTAAGCAGATCCGCCATCGCAGAGCCTATGCCTGCCGCCGCAACTCCCCACGGCGAGCCGATAAGCCATACCGATGTAAGCACCATTACATCGCCGAGATTTACATAGCCCTTTAGCGGCATAGGTATCTGTACCACCATTGTCGCAACACAGGTAAGTGCGGCAAGCACAGCTGCCGTAACCATTAATGTGAGATTTTTTGTCTTTACCATTTCTTTTGTCTTCTTTCTTTTGTATTTGGCTTATTTGCCTTTTTTCATATCATTGGCGGAGTAAACGACCTCCGCATAGATAGCCGCAATAATTCTGTACAGCTCGACCGGTATCGTTTCACCGCTGTTGAGCATTACAAGAAGCGCCGCCGTGCTGTCGTCACGGTAAACGGGAACGCCGTTCTCGTCTGCGATATTTATAATCTTCTTCGCAAGCTCGCCAAGGCCGGACGCTACCACGACCGGAGCATAGTTAAGGTCGGGATTGTACTTAAGCGCCGCCGCAGCCTGCTTTCCTAAATTACGCTTGGACATTAAGACCCTTCCTCCTGTCAATTATTTTCGGGAAAACCTCTGTCAGCACATGAGGCTTTCTCAGCACCGCAGTTTCAAATTTTGCGGGCTTATAGCCGATATTCCTTATTATAAGGTCAATTTTATCGCTAAGCCTTTTTATCTTGAAGCCGAACTTTTCGGGATAAAGAAGCGACAGATTGATATTTTCACCCAGTGCGTACATATCGACCTCAAAACGTCCTATAGATTCAACGTCAAATGTCAGGAACAAGTGATAATTCTTCTGTCCGACAGGCGTGTTGTTGGGGTTGTTCTCATCGTTATCGACCCACAACTCGCCGAACGCCTTTGTATCCTCGATCTGCAACGGCAGGATATAGTGCGCAAGAGGTGTGAATACACCCGGTGCATTGAGAAGGCTCTGCAGAAGATTTGACGCATTGAAATCGTCCAGCGACTGAATAGCCTCGTGATTTATATTCTTACCGATAAAATCGGTCAGCTTATCAAGAGTAGACGGTGCGGAAGGGATATTGCTCGAAGGCGGCAGTTCCTTACGCTGTGCCATCTCATTTACTATATTGGTGAAAAACTCAAAAAGCGTGTCACGCTGAGGTATATCCGGCATTTCACGGAGAATCTCATTGAGGTAGTCAACAAGTGCCGCCATATCCTTGATTCCCTGAAAATCACGATGTACCGCAGGAATAATCTGTCGGCTGTCAGTGCCTGTCAGCATTGCCATTATTATATTCTTAAGTGTCTGCAATCCGGATTGTTTTCCTTCATCAAACGGCGATGTCAGAAATTCCAGCTTATCCCTAGACAAATCCAGCTCCGCAAGATAGCTTTCATCGGATAAATGTGACTTAATAAACAAAGACAGAGATAATTTTTCAGCTTTATTGTCAAAAATGCTTAAATAGTCTTGATTTTCGGACTGATTTAGTGTATTATTATAACTATCAGGAATATCCGACATCTCGCTGAGCTGTTTTTTGCTGAAAATCTTTTTAAGAAGATTTCCAAATGCAACAGACAGCTCCCTACGCATATCATCCGACGGAATATATGCAAGGAGATTTGCAAAGCTCTCCTTGAGCATACCGTTGTTGGTGTTGTAGCGTGAAAGATTATGTATTATGAGCGGAATGAACGTCTGTGTTCTTTCATCGTTCAGAAGACTTGCGGAAACGTCCTTCAGCAGTGCGAGCGTTTCACTCTTGAGCGGCTCGAACATATCAGCCGCACTACTGCTCTTCCATTGTGAAGACAAATCGGAGAGCTTGCGGGAGAGCGACTCGTTCGGTGAAAAATATTCGGACAGGAATTTGAGATTCGCACCGAGTGCATTAAGTATCTCCTGCTTGTTTGACGAATAGTTGAGTGCTTTCAGTAGCTGACCGATACTTTCTTTTATATCGGGGCTTGTGGTGGTCTTCAGGATACCGTGGAGCAGCTTGTAAAACTCATCACCGCTGAACATCGTGTTCTGCTTTTCCTGGTTCTGAATCTCACGGACCAGCTTTTCGGGAGCAAGATAAAAGCTCTTGATAAGCTCATCCATATCGTCGTAAAGCTCTGTGTAACCGTTGATCATCGTCTGCTCGAGCAGATCCGAACTTAACAGGTTCTTGAGCGTTTCGACCGCCATAGTGGGATCTTTTATCTGAACAGTAAGCGGAGCGAGATTCTTTCTGCCCATCATCATAGCGGCGGCGGAATCGTTATCCTGCGCCGTAGATGCTTTGATAGGCTGAGCAAGCTCGACCATATCAAACGGTTCTATATTACCGTCATACTGCCGGTTAGTGAACGAATAGCTCTTACTGTTGGAAACAGGAGCCGTAATCTGTGGAATGTTGGGCATATATATTTCCTTTCAGATGCACATTTTAAAGCCGTGCATCGCATTGCTTGACTTTAAGTTTAGCACATTTCAAGGGATTTATCAATATCAATCTTACGATTGTAAAATAAAAAAATCAGGGAAAGGCGGTTTTGTATATGGCAAAGGTTGAACCCGGCATGGAATCCATGCTCGAAATGTACATATTTGAAACCAATACGTTGCTTGAACAGCTCGATGAAATTCTTCTCAGAACAGAGGATGCAAATGTATTCTCGCAGGAGGACATCAACGAGATATTCAGAATAATGCACACTATCAAAGGCTCGTCTGCGATGATGGGATTTGAAAATCTCCAGCATCTTGCGCACAAGGGCGAGGATATGTTCTTTGTAATAAGGGAGAAGCCCGAAATTGCGAAGGACGCACATTTTGTATATGAACTTATATTTGAGGTTTCCGATCTATATAAGGCTGAAATCGAGTATATACAGAATTCGGGGGATGACGACTATACGCCTACCGACTTCTCGGAAACGTTCAAAAAGCTCGAAGACGCAACGGAAAGATTAAAGGCAATGGAAAGCGGTGCCGCTCCTTCGGAAAGCGCTCCTGCGGAAAGCGCTCCTGCGGCAAAGCAGGAAGCATCTGCCGCTCCTGCAGGAAGCAACGTTGAGGGAAGCATGACCGTCCGTGTATTCTTCGAGGACGGCTGTAAGATGGAGAACCTCCGTGCTTTCCTTCTGCTGACAAAGATAAAGGATGTTGCCGAAGTTATCAGCTGTACTCCTCCCGATGTTGAATCCAATGCGGATACGGCAAAGGATATTGTCGAGAACGGTTTCCTTGTGACCTTCAAGGGCTTTGACGGAGATAATGATACGGTAATTAAAGCTATAGAAGGTGCAGTCAACGTTGAGTCTTACGAAATAATAGACACACCGTCTGCGGCACATGCCGAAGAAAAGCCTGCTCCCGCACCGGTTAAAGAGGCTGCTCCCGTTGCCGCCCCTGCAAAGACGGAGGAAAAGCCGCAGGCTCAGCCTGCTCCTGCAAAGCCTGCCGCAAAGAGTGCGGTCACAAAGGCTCAGGAGGACATTAAAAAGGCTAACGGCGGTCAGAAGCATAGCCTTATCAGCGTAAATCTGTCAAAGCTTGACACACTGCATGATATTGTCGGTGAAATCATAACGACCGAGTCAATGGTAATAGCAAACCCGGATCTTGAGGGTCTTGAGCTTGAGAGCTTCTCAAAGGCGGCAAGACAGCTCAGAAAGCTGACAGATGAGCTTCAGGATACTGTAATGTCTATCAGAATGGTACCCCTTGCAGGCGTATTTCAGAAGATGGGCAGAATTGTCCGTGATATGAAGATAAAGCTGAACAAGGAAGCAGAGCTTGTTCTTGAAGGTGAAACGACCGAGGTTGACAAGAGCATAGTAGATAACCTGAACGATCCTCTTATGCACCTTGTAAGAAACTGTATGGATCACGGCATAGAGGACGATATAAATGTCCGCATTGCCGAGGGTAAGCCCGAAAAGGGTACTGTAAAGCTGTCTGCAAAGCACTCGGCAGGTGAAGTTATCATCACCGTTTCAGATGACGGTGCAGGCATCAACTGCGAAAAGGTTCTTGAAAAGGCAAAGGAAAACGGACTTCTTACAAAGCCCGAAAGTGAATATACAACGAAGGAGATCCAGAACATGATTCTCCTGCCCGGCTTCTCGACCAATGATACGGTTACGGAATACAGCGGCAGAGGCGTAGGTATGGACGTTGTACGCAGTAATATCGAACAGTGCGGTGGTACACTTACCGTTGAAAGCGAAGAGGGCAAAGGCTCCAGCTTCATCATCAGAATTCCGCTTACTCTTGCCATTGTCGAGGGTATGAAGCTGAAAGTCGGCTCTACGATATTCACAGTGCCGATCTCATCTATCAAGGAAAGCCTTATGGTTGCAAACAACCAGTTGCTCAACGATACAAAGCAGGGCGAAATGATAATGATAAGAGGCGTGTGCTATCCTATCCTCCGTCTGCACGAAAAGTTCAATATGCCGACCGAGGTCACAAAGCTTGAGGACGGTATCCTGCTTCTTGTCGATGTCGGCGGAAAGAATGTCTGCCTGTTTGCAGATAAGCTGATAGGCGAACAGCCCGTGGTTGTAAAACCGTTCCCGAAATACCTCAGCCAGTACAATATCAAGGCGGAGGGTCTGTCGGGCTGTACCGTAATGGGCGACGGCACAATATCGCTTATAATCGATGTCAACAATCTTATCGGCTAAGGAAACGGAGGCTTTACTTTGTCAGAGAATTATAATGATAAATTACAGGAACTTCTGAACACGCAGAAGGCAATGGAGGACGCAAAGAAAGATCCTCAGAATACAGAAATAACTAAGGTACTGACCTTCTATATCGGCGAGCAGGTATACGGCATTGAAATACCCGATGTCATCGAAATCATTGAAGTGCCGCCCATAACCGCCGTACCCGGTGTACCGTCTTATATCAAGGGCATAATCAATGTCCGCAGTAAGATCGTTCCCGTTGTGAACATAAGAAGCAGATTCGGCAAGGAAGAGATTCCCTTCAACGACCGCACCTGCATAATCATCGTTTCGACAGGTGATGATGTATCGGTCGGACTTATCGTTGACAGCGTTGCGGACGTTATCCCCGTAACCGAACAGCATATATCAAAGACACCGGAGCTTACCGGTGTAAACTCGAATAAATTTATCAAGTCCATTCTTGAAATGAACGATGGAATAAAACTCGTCCTTGACGTTTCAAAACTGATAGACGAACACGCAAGCGAAGAAATGAAGTAAGGCAGGTGAGCCGTAATGCTTAAAATAACAGATAATGAATTCAACCGTCTGGTATCATTCATGAGAGAGCGCTACGGCATAAACCTTTCTCACAAACGCACACTTATCGAGGGCAGACTCGGTAATATGCTTTTTGAGCGAGGATTCAAAAACTATGACGAGTATCTTGACTGCTGTATGAACGACAGAAGCGGTAAAGAGCTTGACGGTCTGCTTATAAAGCTGACCACAAATCATACTTATTTTATGCGTGAACCGGAGCATTTTACTTACCTTACAAGCACCGTTCTTCCGTTTATAAAGCAGACCAACGCAAAAAGCAAAACAATGCGTATATGGAGCGCAGGCTGTTCAAGCGGAGAAGAAGCGTACACTACGGCTATGCACATAAGCGAATTTCTGGGCAGTGAAAAATCTTCGTGGGATACAAGGATACTCGCTACCGATATTTCGCTGAAAACGCTTGCAGGCGCTCAGAACGGAGTGTATCTGGAAAGCGGTCTTACGGATCTGCCGCCCGGCTGGCTTGAGAAGTATTTTGACAGGATAGACGGCGAAAAATGTAAGGTAAAGCCGGCGCTTCGCAACGAAGTGATTTTCCGCACGTTCAATCTGATGGAGCCGATACCCTTTAAAAAAGCTCCGTTTGATCTGATTTTCTGCCGTAACGTAATGATTTATTTTGAAATGGAAACGAAACTGGCTTTAGTAAAGCGGTTTTACGATGTGTTAAGACCGGGCGGATACCTGTTCATCGGTCACGCAGAAAGTATTCCGAGAGATTCAACCGATTATGAATATATTAAACCTGCTATTTACCGCAGACCGCTTAAATAACGGCTTTGCACAATATGACGGCATAATGCCGCAGACGGAGGTGAGGTCTTGCCTCTACGCATACTTATAACAGGAACCAGTGCAGCTGTAAGTCAGGTCACAAAAACGATCATCGACCGCAGTCTGCATAACTGTAAATCTGAAATAGTTGACTATAAACAGCTTTCTCTTTCTGCCGAAAAAGCAGACTATGATTTTGCCGTTATAAACGATCTGATGGCGGATATATATTATCGTCTGCCGTCGGCACTGAACGATGTTCCGTCGGTGCTCATAACCAATAATGACAGAATACTGACCGACCCGAAGCGATTCGGGCTTTTTGGTGCAATCAAAAACACAAGCGGCGGTGCGGCGGGTCTTGTTGCTTTTGAAAAAGAGCTGATAGCTATCATCAATAACGGCACTCATAATACGCTCGAGCGTAAATCTGCCGATAAACCGCACTTTGATAAAATCATGCAGTCGCCGGACGGCAGCGATCCTGCTGTTCTTTTCAAAAAAGCGACAGCACCGCAGAAAAGCAAGCGGAGCGATATAATCAGACCTTACAGCAACAGCGGTAAGATTGAAATGATAGCGATAGGCGCAAGCACAGGCGGTACAGACGCCATAATAGAAGTTGTGCAGGATCTTCCTGCGGATACTCCGCCTATCGTAATAGTACAGCATATGCCTGTCGGATTCACGAAAATGTACGCCGACCGCCTTGACCGCATATGCAAGATGAACGCTAAAGAAGCTGAAAACGGCGACAGGCTGCAACAGGGTCTTATAATACTCGGACACGGCTCGGAACAGCTTGAAGTGCACAGGGATTCAGGTGGGTTATATGTTACCTCAAAGCCCGGTGAAAAGGTTTCGGGGCACTGCCCTTCTGTTGATGTTTTGTTCAGTTCTGTAGCAAAGGTTACAGGAAAAGGAACTATAGGTATAATTCTCACAGGCATGGGACGTGACGGTGCTTCAGGTCTTGCCGAAATGAGAAAATCCGGCGCATATACGATAGGTCAGGACAAAGATTCCTGCGTTGTATATGGTATGCCGTGTGTTGCTTTTGAAGAAGGCGCAGTCATAAAACAGGCTCCGCTTTCTGATATAAAGAATATTATAATAGGAATGTTATAATGGCAAATTACCGGGAAAGAGGAGAAAAAATGTCAACAGCAAAGAAAACCCTTTCTGTCATTACAGCCGTAGCAATTTTTGCAATTGCGGCTTTGATGACGATGTGTGTTACTCAGGTCGCATCGGCGGCAGAGATGAGCGGTAACACAGCAACAGAGCTTGTTAGCTTCATCGGCACAGGCTGGAACTTAGGAAACACTCTTGACGCAACAGGAGGCGGAAACAGCCTTTACAGCGAAACGTCATGGGGAAATCCGAAAACAACAAAGGCGATGATAGACGCCGTAAAAGCACAGGGCTTCAACACAGTAAGAGTACCTGTATCGTGGGGCAACCACACGACCGGCGACAACTTCACTATCGACTCTAAGTGGCTTGCAAGAGTAAAAGAAGTTGTAGACTACTGCATTGATAACGATATGTACGTTATCCTGAACATTCACCACGACACTTCCACACAGTACTACTACCCTTCATCTACATATAAAACACAGTCGGTGAAATTTGTAAATTCAATATGGACACAGGTAGCAAAATATTTCAAGGATTACGACCAGAAGCTGATATTTGAAACGCTCAACGAGCCAAGACTTGTCGGCACAGGTGCCGATGAATGGTGGTTTCCTGTAAATAATCCCAACAGTGCGGTTCGTGATTCGATCAGTGTAATAAACACACTCAATCAGACAGCGGTTGACGTTATCCGTGCGGCAGGCGGCAAAAATAACGACAGATGTATAATGGTTCCGGGATATGCCGCATCCATAGACGGCTGTACAACATCAACTTTCAAATTACCGGATGATTCTACGCCCAATCGTCTTATCGTGTCGGTACACGCATATACACCTTATAATTTTGCTCTTAACGCAAACGGCACAGCTGAATTTACGAATGATCTGAAAAATGAAGTGGATTATCTGTACAACACAATAAAATCGCATTTCATTGATAAGGGTATCCCTGCAATAATCGGTGAAACCAGTGCCTCCAACAAAAACAATGCAGCAGAACGTTTAAAGTGGGCGCAGTATTATATGGGCAAATCAGCCGAATACGGCGTACCTTGTATGCTGTGGGATAACAATGTGTTCAATGGCGGTGACAGAGGCGAATGCCACGGTCACCTCAACCGTTCAACACTCGGCTGGTATGATAAGGCTTTTGTTGATGCTGTAATAAAGTACGGCAAGAAGGAACAGATACCCGAAAAGCTGACTCCTCCCGCAAGTGTTACCAATTGCACAGCAAGGCATAAAACCACCACGGAAATTTTCATCAATTGGGATAAAGTTGAAGACGCCGATGGATATATTACCGAACAGTACAAAGGCGGTAAGTGGGTACAGATAAATGACAGTGAATATCCTGCGGTCGATTTATACGATCTGAAACCGGATACGGTTTACACTTTAAGGATAAGGGCGTATAAAACCCAAAAGGGAATCTATGCCTACAGCGATTATGTACGCTTTGCGGCAAGGACTTCCAAGCTGGTCGTTAAAAATGTTACTAACTTCAAGGTAAAATCAGCTACAACAAATTCAGTTACGTTACAGTGGGATAAATGTGAAGGTGAAGTCGGTTACTTCGTTGAACGATACAAGAACGGATCGTGGTGCGATATAGCAGAGCTTCCTGTTGACACAACAAGCTATACTGAGAAAGGCCTTATAAACGGAACGACCTACTCATTCAGAATCAGGGCGTACCGATACGGCGACACTGTGTTGACCGGATTATATTCGAATGTTGCAGGTACCACCACACTTGCAAATGTTACGGGCTTTGCAAAGCAATCCTCTACAGATTCAAGCATTACTGTAAAATGGAACAGGAATTCATGCGCTACAGGATATGTGCTTGAACAGTACACAGGCGGAAAGTGGGTACAGCTTACAAAAACAGCGTCAAACACCAATACCTCGTACACTGCGAAGAACCTGAAAGCAAGCACAACTTACACATTCCGCATCAAAACATACAAGACGGTAAACGGCAAAACCACCGAAACCGCTTATATAAGACTTGCTGCGGGAACATCCGCACCGAGCGTTACGAATGTAACAGGCTTTGCAAAGAAATCTGTTACCAAAACGACCGCTACTCTGAATTGGAACAAAAACACAACCGCTACAGGCTACATTGTCGAACAGTACAAGGGCGGCAAGTGGACTCAGATAGCAAAGACAACAAGCAACAGTACACTTACCTGCACTGCAAAAGGACTTAAGGCAAACACTACTTATACGTTCAGAATCAGAGCATATAAGACCTCCGGCAGTTCAACTAAGTACAGCAACTATGTAAGAGCGGCGGTAACTACCGCTAAGTAAAACGTATCCCCCGATTTTCAAAGTCGGGGGATTTGTATATCCGAAAATAAGAATGACCTCTGCTTTTGCAAAGGTCATTCTTATTTTCTGAGCAGTTTTTTATAGATAAATCCGGTCACAAAGCCGGGTACGATAAACAGAACTATCTGGCTTGCACAAGGAATAAGGAAATCCATAAAGCCGGAGAAGCCCATCTTCCTTATCTTTTTTCTGACCGCAATAAAGCTCTTTGTGTTTCGCCAGTTGCGTCTGCGGTTCAGATTTCCCGCCGTTACCCTGTAGCGTACAAGCACTTCGGGAATGTTTGCAGCTATCGCACCGCCAATCAGCATACGCACCATAAAGTCATAATCTTCACAGCGTTCAAGCTCCTCGCAGTATCCGCCTATCGACAACGCAAGCGACTTTTTATATACAAGCGTCTGGTTATTGAACGGCGCTCTGCGTTTTGCGAATTTTCTTATCGCTTCATTTTCTGCCGGCGGTTTTCTGACAGCAATATCATTGCCTGTATTGCTGTCGAATTCCTGAATATAACTGCCGAGTATCGACACCTCAGGGTGTTGTGCAAGATATGTCATCTGCTTCTCCGCCCTGTTTTCAAGGCATATATCATCGGAATCCATCTTCATTATATATTCATTCTTACAAATAGCAAGTCCTGTGTTAGCACATTTTGCAGTGCCGCCGTGACTTTCAAGGCGGTGTATCTTCAGCTTACCGCCGAACTTTTCGCTGTATTGCTCAAGCACTCCGTCAAGCTGTTCATTCAGCCCGCCGTCGCATACAACAACTATCTCATCCGCAGGATAAGTCTGTATATACAGGCTTTCAAGGCTCTGAGCGAAAAACTCGGGATTTTCTCCGCTGTATACTGACATAAGGACGCTGTACGGCTGTAATTCTGTTCTATTTTCCATACAAATTTGCCTCCTTTGTCTTTGTAATCGCTTACATTGATTTTATCATACCTATAATAAAAAGTCAATCAATACCCGCAATTTTTATTGTTTTTTCTCTTTGCTGTCATATTATCAGTCGAAATAGAGCGCATTACGATAGTCAATTTGTCCTGTAAATGCGTCATAAATTATATTTTCGCAGTTTTTTGTACTGATAAAATACTCCGTAACGTATGCAACGGGAATGAATCTGCCGTCGGATATAAGCTGTTTTTCCGCCTGTCTGCACAGCTCATATTCCTCCTTCTCATCTTTCGCCTGCGATGCTTTTTCGAGCAGTTTCGAATAATCGCTGTTCATAGCACTGTATTTGTTCACGTTATCCGTAAAGCTGTTAAGATACGCCTCAGGGCAATTATAACTGCCGTTAAGACGTGTCAGTGCAAGCGTATAATCGCCGTTTTTCAGCTTCTCGTCATATTCGCTTTCGCTGATATACGAGATACTGCAATACATTCCGAGCTTTGCCTGCCACTGCTGTAAAATGCCCTTTACCGATTCGCCTATTTCTTCGTCACGGTTTTCTACAGCGATTATATTGACGCTGTACAAATCCGCTTTGTCAATACCGGCACACGCACTCTGGTATGCCGTATATGCCTTTATCTCATCGGGCTTTACCACTGCCTTGCCGCCCACAACATCACGATAGCTTCCGAGCGAATTTTTTACAGACGGAGGTACCGCTCCATCAGCAACGGTATATCCGAAAGGCATTTCAAGCTCTGCGGTATCGGTCGCATACAGTAAGGCGTAGCGGAGCTTGTCGCTCCTGAATATCGAATTTGATGTGTTCATTGTAATGCCGTAAACAGCGGTCGAGAATTCGTCATAGATATAATTTTTGTCAAGATAGCTCTTTGCCTTACTGCCTGAAAGAACGATGCTCTGCGATGTTCCGTCAGTGAAATCAGTAATATGATTATCTTCAATGAAGAAGTTAAGTCCGAGCGGAGTTACCTCGTCATGCTCATTATACTTGTCGCTGTAACGAAGAACGAGGTTATTGTTATTGTTGCTCCAAGCGTCATAATTCCACGTCTTAACATAAAACGGACCGTTTGACGCAGTTCGCTCTGCGTCAAGACCGTATTTGCCCTGTGCCTTGATGAAGTATTCCTCGTTGCACGGCATAGCCGCCGGCATAGCAAGAAGCATTGCAAATGACGGCTCGGTATATTGCAGTTCTATTGTAAGCGAATAATCCCCCTGCGCCGTAACTCCGAGCTGTGACAGGTCTGTGATTTCTCCGCTGTTTATCTTATCGGAATTTTTTATGCAGAAATATTCCGATGCCTTCGGCGCTCTGGTTTCCGGCAGGAATAATCTTCTGAAGCCGAAAACAAAATCGGCGGCTGTGACCTTCTTGTTGTAGCCGTTTACGTCTGTCCAGTATCTGTCCTGCTTCAGTTTGAAGTTATATGTAAGCCCGTCATCCGAAACGGTATAGCTTTCAGCCATTGCTTTTTCCGCATTGCCGTCCGCTCCGATTCTGAACAAGCCCTCGAACACCGAGCCGATTATAAGATATGATTCCCTGTCCGAAGCGTATTGAGGGTCAAGGCTTCCGGGGTTTGACGATATATCATAACCGAACACATATCCCTTGCCGTCATCCTCTTTACACGAGGTGAAAAAAGCACAGCATAAGCACAGCAAAAACGCAGAAATGCGAATTGTCGTTCTTTTATTCATCACAACTCCTTAATTACAACATTACCCGTTTCCAGTGATTTCTTGCAATCAATTATCCTCTGATTGCGGCTTCCTTTGAAATGGAGTTCAAGGCTTCTCTGGGCAAGTATAAATTTTCCGTCGACCAGTATATCCACTACCGACAGCAGATTTTTAACATCCTCGTCCGTCTTTGATTTTTCCACAAGCTGTTCAAAGGTAAACCCGGTATATGACATTATATCGAGCTTTGTGTTTTCCTTTATCCTCTTTGCAAGGTCATATAACGGCGCAGGCTGGCAGAACGGCTCTCCGCCCGAAAAAGTAACACCCTTCAGCAGAGGATTTTCCGCAATGTGATTATATATCTTGTCGGTATCCGCAAGTCTGCCGCCGCTGAAATCGTGCGTTTCGGGATTGTGACAGCCCTCACAGTGATGCGGACAGCCCTGTGTAAATATTGTATATCTTATTCCCGGTCCGTCTACAATAGACTCGCTGACCGTACCTGCTATTCTTATAAGCATTGTATCACGTTCCTTTTTAAGTTATCCTATTTATTATAGCCTTATTCGGATAAAAAAGCAATAGATTGAAAGCGTTTCCCTGTTTTTTCAGATAAAAATAAAGTGAGCAAATACAAAATTGCCCACTTTTATTTCAATATTTCAGATATTGATTACGCAACTTTTGAATAGTCGATAACAGAAATATCCTGTAAAAGACTTTTTGCCGCTTCTACAAGTTTTTCGAGCTGTTCGGCAACTTCATCTGTGTAAAATATCTCTCCGCATTGTTCACATTCCTCGCAAGGTACATTTTTAATTATTATTACCGAATTACTGTAATTGACAACATGAGTTGTAAAGCTGTTTTTTATCATTTTGCACTTGCATAACTTACACATAATATAAGACTTTCACGCCGATTCGCCTTTACCCAGCTTCTCTCTGCACTCACTGCATATACCCTTTATGCTTATCTCGTACTCGGTAACATCAAAGTCATACTTTGTGCGTATCTTATCGTTAAGACACATCATTTCACCAAGCTCCACATCAAAGACCTTTTCACAGCAGCTGCATATCATATGAAAATGCGGATCTGTCCTGCCGTCAAAACGAACACTTCCGTAAGAACTGCATATTTTCTTCAGTATGCCGTGTTCCGCAAGCTGATTGAGATTACGGTAAACTGTACCGAGGCTTATTTTAGGATAACTGCGTCTGGCTATATCGTAGACCTGCTCGGCGGTAGGGTGGACAGGATTTGAAACAACGATATTCATTATGCAATTTCTCTGTTGAGAATAATTCATACTGCCCTCCTGTCAGGTATAACTCTCGTTATCCGTGACCCAATGACGAACTCTCAGAGGAATACCAAGCCCCTCTGCAAGCTCCTTGCACTGCTCAATCTGCTCAGGCTTTATTATATCAACCACGGTAAACATAACCTCAGGCACGATAGTTTTTACCGTTGCGGCAAAATTAAGCATAGAATTGAATGACAGAAGCCCTGTCTCTTATACACATCTCCGAGCCCACGAG